>Ga0066256_1000309_pt1 | contig 178275 bp, 169 predicted proteins | sample ThiBio_1000_biof_FD_87107 | JGI IMG/M metagenome (GOLD analysis project Ga0066256, IMG submission 87107) | Wastewater bioreactor microbial communities from Cape Town, South Africa - Thiocy_expt_1000_biof (version 2) | ecosystem: Engineered > Bioreactor > Thiocyanate-remediating >...
GCCGAAGAGCTCCGCCTCAATGCGGTCGGAGCCGTCGGATGCCGGTCGGATCTGGACGTCGGGCTCGCCGAAGACCGTGAAGAGGTTGCCAGCGCCGGTTTTCTTCAGCGCATCGCCCATCAGGAGCTCGGCGTTCATCCGGACGAACAGCACCTTAAGCCGACCGAGCTTGCGCTCGCCGGACACGCTCGCGAATCCATCGTCGTTACTGTCGATGTCCACCTCGTCGACCTCTGTGACTTCGGTGACGTTCGGCTCGAACGAGAACCCGAGCACGCAGAGCAGATCGACATCCTTGTCGGCGAGGGCTTCCTTGGCGGCGTCCCTCACGAAGCGCGGACTGACAGTGCCGTACTCAGGGCCGATCGCGATGGCGATCTTGCCCAGGGTCCCCTCCCGGGCCGCTGAGGTGCTCGAAGCGTCATCCGCACCCGCCGCGGCACGCTCGCCGATTGCCTGCACGTGGGTGCCGGCGTGCTCGTCGAGCATCGTGAACTCGATGCGCTCCTGGCGTCGGCCGTTCTGGATGCCTGCGCTGCGCAGGTTTCCGAGGATCGTCTGCGTGTAGTCGGCGCCCATCGCATCGGCGGTGCCGGCCTTCTCGCTGCGCGACGCCTCGCCCCGCTGATCGAGCGTGCGGTACGGAGACAGGCTCTCGACCGTGAACGGACCGGTGACGCGGACGCGTTTCTTGTCTTCGAACGGCTTGTCGTAGAGCAGCTCGAAGTCGGCGTGCTTCTTGATGGCCGCGTCGATCTCGTCGCGAGTCATGCCCTCGCGGATGTCGGGATTGTTCGCGATCGACTTCAGCGTGATGTGCTGCACTCGCTCGTAGACGAACCCCTGCCGGATGTCGCACTTCGTCTGCGCGGGCGGCATGAGCTTGCCCGACGCCTGTGCCTCCTTCGCCCGGCCCTCGTCGGAGTCTGCGAGCAGGTAGTACGGGAATCGTCCGCCCATCAGTCGTTGCCGGGCGAGAGCCAGCGCGACGCGTGAGGTGTCCATCGTGATCCAGCGCCGGCCCCACTGCTCGGCGACATACGCCGTTGTCCCGGAGCCGCAGGTCGGGTCGAGCACGAGGTCGCCGGGGTCCGTGGTCATGAGCATGCAGCGTTCAATGACATCTGGTTGAGTCTGAACAACGTAGATCGCCGCCTCAGACTTTCCTGCTGTGCCTTCGAAGAGGTTCGTCAGCGGCACCTGCGGATTGTCGCTGTGGAATCGGACGAACCAAGGCGGGCCACCGCGAGCTTCGAGTCGATTCGCCCAATCAAGCCTTTGCAATCCGTCTAGGCCCGTCTTCCAGTGATTCGACGCGCCGGGGTGATAGCTCTTGCCGCGCCAAGTAAACTCCTGCGGGCTCTTTGTGGCGCCGGCTGAGTTCAGTTTGGACAACGCATAGATCTGCGCCCCATCCGGAAGATTGCGTGGGTCCGACTTCTCCGAGGGCAATGTCGGACGACGGACCCCGTCGAGCTCGATCCCCCATGAGCCGCCCGGAGTGTTCTTGAACCAGTCTTTGGCGTCGCGCTGTAGCCACAGCTGCCGGTATTTCAGACTTCCGAGGCTTCTCGCGTACCAGAGGATATAGAAGAATGCGTCATCAAGGGTGGCACTGGGTGTGGCTGTCTTCCGCACTGAGATTTGACTGACGAAATTCTCCGGACCGCATACCTCATCAAGTAGTCCACGAACGAGGTGCACGTTCTCATCACCGATCTGCACGAACACCGATCCCGATTCGGTCAGTAGATCCCGCGCGACGACCAGCCGATCCCGCAGGTACGACAGGTAGGTGTGGATGCCGTCCTTCCAGGTGTCGCGGAACGCCTTGATCTGCTCGGCCTCGCGGGCAGCGTCCTTGCCGTCTTTGACGTCGCGTTTGCTCGCGGACACCTGCCAGTTGGAGTTGAACTTGATCCCGTACGGCGGGTCGATGTAGATCATCTGCACCTTGCCGCGCAGGCTCTCGCGCTCGGCGAGGGAGCCCATGGCCTGTAGGGAGTCGCCGAGGATCATCCGGTTCGACCACGTTGCAGCGTGCTGGTAGTACTCGATCTGCTGCAGCTCATCGAGCTCACCGTCGAACAGATCGAACAGAGTGGCCTCGGGCTGCGGCTCGCCTTGAGCGGCGGTCGTGCGCAGGTTCTCCACGAGCACCCGCGGATCGATCTTCTCCTGGATATACAGCGGAGGAGCCTCGATGACCAGATCATCGTCGTCCTGCTGATCCTTGCCGCGCCAGACCAGCTGAGGATCGAGCGCCTCGTTGCGCGAAGCGCGCTCCGCCGCGACTCCCGCGAAACGGGCGTACACGATGGGCTCACGCTCCAGAGTCTCCGGATCCACCCAGCGGTCCGCACCATCCGCGGTCGGGATGTTCGGACGTGATGCTTCGTCGTGCTTGTACACCTCGACGGGCGTTGGCCCTGAAGCTGCCGGCTTACGCGCCATGGTCGTCCTCCGTGAATCGCACATGCCGCGTCGGGCGTGTTGAACGGGCAGGGGAGAAGCTCAGATTCTCGGGATCGCCGATGATCGCGGCATCCGCGTACAGGTTGTTGACGGCCTCGCGCAACGTACCCTGCAGGCCGATCATCGTGTCGACCTCGAGGTAACCCCAGCGACCGAAGCCGCCATGGTTGTTCACCGCGACGCACCAGACGTTGCGCGCGGTCTCGGCTTTCACCGCGCGAAGTCGCTGGTTCTTCTGGCCGCCGGAGACCTCGACGATGAGAGTCCTCTCCAAGGCATCCGGGTCATCGGGGTCGGGCGTGAGCTTGATCAGGAAGTCGGGAACGTACCGATGGGTGATGCCCTCGTGCACGTACGGGATGTCGAACGCGAGTCGGTCGTTCTTCGCGTACGACGCCACGACGCCCTCATTGGCGAGCATCTCGCACTCGTACGCGAGCAGGTTCTCCCACGTGTTGCCGTCTCGCCCGTCGAGCGTCACGTGGCTGATCTCGCTCATCCTCGTCTCGTATACCCGCTTACGGGTCACGAAGCGCACGTCGCCGGTGTCACCGACAGGAGCCGAACGGTCGAAGATCGGCTGCACTAGTTCGCGCCGGTTGTTGCCCTGCCAGAAGATGCAGCGGGAGAGAGCCTCCGCCGCGCGCCGCATCTCGCTCTCGCTGCGGGTCAGATGCCACGCCTCGAAGCCGGGTCCCAGTTCCAGCACCTCATCGATCCACGTACGCGCGAATCCGAGCAGCCGCGGGAACAGCCACGGCCGCGGGTTGGCACCGCCGTCTGCGAAGTGGTCGGTCAGCAGTCGCCTGGCCAGGCCGAACGCGACGCGTGCATTGCGCCGCCCCTCGGCATCCGTATTGAAGTCGTCGAAGTCGCTTTCGCCGATGATGCCCGCGCTCTCCGTCTTCGTGGGCACTTGGCTCTGGTCGACGCGGAACGGCTCGGCCCTACTGGTGTCGAGGAACAGCTCATCGTCGGGCATCTCGATGCGGTACCCGCTGAGCCGCGGGAATCGAATGCGCAGCTCTTCGCGGCCTTCCACGCTGCCGACCTCGATCGCGGGCGGCGCCGGCAACGGGTCCCTTCCGGCACGCTCGCCGGGGATGAACGCGAACGGGATGCCGTAGACGTTGGCGTACTCCGGCTCGAAGCGTCCCTGTTCGTTGAGTGCCCAGCTCCGTCGGCGAAGGCCGCGGCCGATCACTTGCTCGCACAGCAGTTGTGAGCCGAACGCGCGGATGCCGAGGATGTGGGTGACGGTGTTGGCGTCCCACCCCTCGGTGAGCATCCCGACGCTGACGACGCAGCGGATGTGCTCGCCGAGCATGCCGCGCTTGCCGACCGTGTTCATCACCTCACGCAGCAGATCCTGCTCGGTCAGCTGCTCGGCGTCCGCTCCAGGATGCTGTCGACGCCAGCTGTCCTTGAACCTCTCGATCTCGGGCGCAGCCGCGGCGAGGAAGTCTTTGGGCAGCGAGTTACCGGACTCCAACGCCACCGAATCGACCAGCAGAGTGCGCGGGCGGCTTCGCCATCCCGTTCCGCCCACGTTGTCAAACAACTCGAGATTGCCGTTGAGATGGTGCGTCTCGCCGTCGAGGTCGACCTGCCTGCCCGCGATCCACTCCGTCATCAGGCGCGAGACGAGCGTGTTCGGGCACACCAGGATCATCACGGGCGGTGGTTCGCCGTGATCGCGTAACGTCTGCTCCCAGCGTGCGTACTCACGCTCGTAGCTGCGGTACAGACTGCGCAGCGCAGCCTCCAGCTCTTCCGGGGGAGTCCAGTTGTCAGGCACGGACGACGCGCGCTTGGGCAGCTTGTCGCCGACATGCGTCCACAGAGTGCGGAAGGTGACCTCGTCGCCGATGGCGTCGTCATCGACGGGCAGGCGGGGTATCTTCACGATGCCCGACTCGATGGCATCCATCAGCGAGAAATCACTGACGGTCCACGGGAAGACGTACCCCTCGTTCCATCCCGACCCTCCGAGATAGAACGGCGTTGCCGAGACATCGAAGACCTGCTTCAGTCCGTAACCCTTAGCATTGCGGATCGCCTCGAGCCCTCGGAACCAGACCCGGGCGTCCTGGTTGCGATCGCTGTCATCCTTGCTGAGCTTGCCCGTCGTGATGGGGCGACTCTGATAGCAATGGTGGGCCTCGTCGTTCAGCACGACGATCTGCCCGGGGTTCTTGCCCAGGTCGCGCAGCACCCGGCTGACGATCTCGGCTGGTGATTCGACGTAGCGGTCGCCTTCGCCCGGCGCGAGCATCTCCCTCGTCGTCTTCGAAACGCCCTCGAACTCCTTGCGCAGACGCGGCAGGAACTGGTGGTAGTTGACGATCACCAACCGCGCCTCGTTCAGCCTCGGGCGGAGATCCGCCGGAACCAGCTCGCGCTGGTCGTAGTAGTTGTCCTCGTTCGCAGGCAGGAGCACTCGCAGGCGGTCGCGAATCGTGATGCCGGGGGCCACGAGCAGGAAGTTCTTCGCGAATCGCGTATCTCGCGGGGCGGCGAGCTTGTTCAGCGTCTGCCAGGCGATCAGCATGCCCATCAGCACGGTCTTGCCCGTACCAGTCGCCATCTTCAGTGCGACGCGAGGAAGCCCCGAGTTGTGCTCTGCGTTCGCTGCATCGATGCGCAGCCGCCAGTCGGTGTATCCCCGGCGGCCGGCCACCTCGGTGAGGAAGATCGCGGTCTCTGCGGCATCCCGCTGGCAGAACAGCGTGCGGTTCTCACGGTCGGCATCCGCCCAGTGCAGCAGCAGCTTGCGGGTGATCGGAGTCACACCGTCATATCCGCGCGTGCGCCACAGCTCCACGTCGCGACGTAGACCGTTGATCGTGTCGTTGACCTCACGGCGCTCACCGGTGAGGTCGAAGTCGATCTCGAGCTGCTGAGCGGGCGGGGATACCTTGCCGCGGCCCTTGCGCTGTTGCGGGATGGGGATGAACGACTCGCTGGGACGGCGCCCGGCACGCTTCTCGCCGGTGGGGCCGTTCGGGCCGATGACGAAGTGCTCGCCCGGGGGCTCGTACGGGCCGTTGAGGATCGGATTCAGCAGCGCTGACGCAACTGACTCCGACATGTTCTTCCTCCTGCACGCACCGGGACGCGGACATAACCACGCGGTTATAACCTAGCGGGAATAACGCTTCGTGTTCTCACGTGCGGGAACTACCAAGGATGAGTGTCCGAAACTCCTCAGGATCCGCGTGTCGTGCTCGGCAAGCGACTCGCCGACCTCCGGCTCAAGCACTTGCTGACGATCCGCGGGCTGGCGGCTGCGTGTGAGCTGGACGAGTCGAATCTGCGCGTGATCGAGAAGGGCGAGGGGAACCCGCGACTGGTCACAGTGCTTAAGGTCGCCGGCGTGCTGGAGGCGGATCTGGGCGAACTCTTCGAGGGGCTCAATCCGTACGGGCTCACTGGCAAGGATCGGCCTCAGCCGATCAGTGCTTTCGACGAGTCGTTCTGGCGACCCAAGGACAGGACGGCCTGAGAGAGGCGGCCCCTCGATCCCCAGGCCCCACTCCAGCCATCGCTTCGCGTCGCACTGAGCCTCCGGGGCGCGTGGGCCCGGCTCAGGGACTCAGGGGGACAAGCTCAGCGACCCAGGGCGGCTCGGCTCGGCGATCCAGCACCCGGGCTACTCTCTTAACGTGATCGACGACATCAAGAAGCGCGCACTGCACCGCACCAGCATCCTCGAGGGTCAGCTGCGCGGCATCGCGCGGATGATCGAGAACGAGGACTACTGCATGGACATCATCACGCAGTCGCGTGCCGTCCAGCGCTCACTGGAATCCCTCAACCGCCTGCTGCTCGAGAACCACCTCCGCACGCACGTGACGCACATGTTCGAGCAGGGCGGCGACGAGCGCGAGCAGGCCGTCGGCGAGCTGCTGAAGGCCTTCGACTTCGACCGCAAGTAGCGCAAATTCCGTTGCCGCAGAATGCCTTGGCAACGGATATCGTCGGGATTCTGCTTCTTTTCTTCGCTTTTCGCTGTGCCTCGACGAGGGACTGCGGTTGACTGACGGCTGTTCGAATCTCATCGTGGAGGTTTCATGGCCGATATCGCAGTGGCGGCGACCGCACCCGACGCAGGCACCGCGTCCGGTGGCGTGGAGATCGCCGGCGTCACCAAGCACTACGGCGAGTCGACCGCCGTCGACGACCTGTCCCTGAGCATCCGGCCCGGGGAGTTCCTCTCCCTGCTCGGTCCGTCCGGATGCGGCAAGACGACGACGCTGCGCATGATCGCCGGCTTCGAGCACCCGGACAGCGGCGACATCCGCATCTCGGGGCGCAGCGTGCGACTGATCATCGGGCAGTCGCTGTTCTCCATCGCCATCGTGTCGTACATCGTGCGGGCGCGACTGGTCGGACTGGATGCCAGCCTGGAGGAGGCATCCGCCGACCTCTACGCCCCGCCGTTCCGCACCTTCGTGAAGGTCACGCTGCCGCTGGCCATGCCGGCGGTGCTGGCCGGCTTCCTGCTCTCGTTCACGCTCGGACTGGACAACACGATCGTCTCCGCGTTCGTGCAGGTGTCGGGCACGACGCCGTGGCCGGTGTACGTGCTCAGCGCCCTGCGCAGCGGTCTGCGCCCCGAGATCGCCGCGGTCTCCACCATCATGCTCGTGCTCACCCTGGCGTCGCTGGCGCTCGTGGCGGTCGTGCTCAAGCGGGCGGGCGATTCGGCCACCGACATCGCCCGCACGATGGCGGGCGGCTGAGCGGCCGAACGGCGGCATCACCCGACACAGGAGGATTGCTGAATGCCGGAGAATTCCGCTCGGAATCCTCCTGGTCTCGGCAATCCTCCTGCTCCCGGATGCTCAGGGTCAGCGGATCGAAGGTCTCAGCTCTCCAGCGGCCCGAGCCAGGCAGTTGCGGCAGTGGCGTGCGCTGACTCCGGGTCGGAAGGGTGGAACTGCCCGGCCAGCACGTCGCGGTACAGCCGCGAGAGCTCGTTGGAGGAGAAGTACGAGCCGCCGCCGGCGACCAGCATCGCCTCGTCGGCCACCTGCTTGGCCATGACGACCGCGCGATGCTTCACGCCCGAGAGCAGCGTGAACCAGCGCGGTCCGTGATCGGCGAGCTCGTCGACGTCGCGGGCCAGAGCGGAGATCTGCGGCGGCAGTGCGTCGTACGCCAGTCCCATGCCCGCGACCCGCCAGCGGATGTCCGGGTCCTGGCTGTACGTCGTGCCCGACTTCTTCGAGAGGCGCTTCCGCGCAGTCTCGACGGCCAGATCGAGGGCGCGCCGGGCGATGCCGGTGTACACCGAGGCGAGCAGGATCTCGAACACGCTGAAGATGCCGAACACGATCGGATCCGGGTTGGGGCCGGGGTCGATCCGGCGCACCACGTGCTCGGGCGTGGCGATCGCGCCGTTCAGGCGGGTCGTGCGGCTCTGCGTTCCGCGCATGCCGAGCGTGTCCCAGTCGTCGCCGGTGACCACGGCATCCGTGCGGTCGATGAACGCGAAGACGAGCTTCGGGGCATCCGCGCTGGTCGTGTCCAGGCCATGCAGGCCCAGCTTCGTCCAGACCGGCGCCAGCGAGGTGAAGATCTTGGTGCCCGTGAAGGCGTAGCCGCCGTCGGGCTGGGGCGCGGCATCCGTGTCGCTGCCGAACAGCACGAGGTCGTTGCCGCCCTCGCTGATTCCGAAGGCGAAGACCTCGCCTGCCACGGCGCCGCGCTGCACGAACTCGAGCCCGGGCACGCCGCGGTCGCTGAACACCTTCGCGACGCCGGTCCATACCAGGTGCATGTTGACGGCGAGCGCCGTGGCGGGGGATGCGGTGGCCAGGCGCTGCTGCAGCAGGGCCGCCTGCTCGAGTCCCAGGCCCGCTCCGCCCAGTTCGGCGGGCACGAGGACCGAGAGGTATCCGGCTTGCTTCAGCTCGTCGAGGTCCTGCTGCGGGAACGTGTTCTCGCGGTCGTGCACCGCGGCACGTTCGCGGATGCGCTCCAGCAGGTCGTCGGGGAGGAGGGCTGCGGCGTCGAAGGTGCTCACGCGCCCAGCCTATGCCGCGCGGATCGGGCGCGGACGGTCAGGGGCGGACGGTGGGGATGGAGAGCGTCTCGGTGTCGGGGTAGGGGCTGGGATCGCGGTGCCGCAGGTCGGGGAAGGCGCGGACGAAGACCACCGAGACGATCAGTCCGGCGAGGGCGAACAGTGCCGCGGCGAGGTACGCGCCGGTCGGTCCGCCGGCGTCGATGAGGATGCCCGCGACCGCGGAGCCCGCCGCGGCGCCGATCAGCTGCCCGGTGCCCGCCCAGCCGAACGCCTCGGCGGTCTCGCTGAACTTCACGCTCGCGGTGGTGATCGCGAAGAGCACGGCGAGGGCGGGGGCGATGCCGATGCCCGCGAGCAGCAGGGTGCCGCCGATCCAGAACACGTTGAGCGTGACCATGGTCAGGCCCAGTCCGACCGTGACGATCAGCAGTCGCCGGGCCATCGCCCAGGGGCCGATGGGGATGTGGCCGAACGCCAGGCCGCCGGCCAGGCTGCCGACCGAGAACACCGCCAGCACGAGCCCAGCCTCCAGCCCGCCGTGCCCGAACGTGGCGACGACGCCCACCTCGACCGCGGAGCATGCTCCGATCAGGAGGAAGCCGATGACTGTCGCCAGCAGCACCGGCGGCTTGAGGACGACGCGTCCGAACGCGCGCCTGCTGCGCGGGATGCGCACGCGTCCGACCTCGGGGGAGAGGATGAACCAGGTGCCGCCGCCGGCGAGGATGATCGCGACCAGCAGCAGACCCTGCACGGTGCCGACCTGGGTGGAGACGATCGTGATCAGCACGGGGGCGACGATCCAGATGATCTCCTGCAGCGAGGCGTCCAGTGAGAACAGCGGCGTGAGCTGGCCCGCGTTGACGAGCTTGGGGTAGATGGTGCGCACCGCCGACTGCACGGGAGGTGTGGAGAGCCCGGCGACCATCGCGAACGCCATGTAGCCGGCGATGCTCAGCGGGAGCAGGGCCAGGCAGAGCACGGCGGCGACGCACACGGACAGGGTCAGCGTGAGCACGCGGCGCATGCCCCAGGCGCCCATCCAGCGGCTCGTGACCGGGCCCGCGACGGCCTGGCCGACGGATGCCGCGGCGAGCACGAGGCCCGCGGCGCCGTAGGAGCCGGACTGCTGCTCGACGTGCATCAGGATCGCCAGGCTCGTCATGCCGTTGGGGAAGCGCGCCACCAGCTGCGCCGCGATCATGCGGCCGACTCCCGGCGTGCGAAGAAGGTCCCGATATCCCGCCACCAGAGAACCCTATCCGGGGCGCGCGGCGGCGCGCGAGGTGTCGGATGCCGCGACACGCCGCGACACGCCGAAGAGCGTTCTCCACAGGAAATCGGATGTCGGTGGTGCGGCGTAGCGTGCGGCCTGTGGATGGATCCGGCGACCGACCCCGGAAGCCGCGAGAACACGCGGTTCGCGGGCTGTTCCGAGCCGTTCCCGGCTGTGGAAGAAGCCGTGGAGAAGCTGTGTTGAACATGGGGAGAGCGGTGGAAAACTACACGGATGTAACTACTATCCCTAGTGGTCGGTCGCAATGTCCGTCCCTATATGTAGTATTGAAGTCCCGGTGGGGGGTCTGCCGGAGAACAGCTGAGATTGAGGGGAATTCATGTCGATCACGGTCTACACCAAGCCTTCCTGCGTGCAGTGCAACGCCACCTATCGCGCGCTCGACGCGAAGGGCATCGAGTACGAGATCCACGACCTCTCCGAGGACGCCGCGGCGCTCGAGCAGGTCAAGGCGCTCGGCTACATGCAGGCACCGGTCGTCGTCACCGACGAGGACCACTGGTCGGGCTTCCGTCCCGACAAGATCGACGAGCTCGCCGCCCGTCTGGCGTGAGTGTGACCGGCCATGAGCGCAGTCGCGACCGCAGCGCCGCTCCTGGTCTACTTCTCGAGCGTCTCGGGTAACACCGCTCGCTTCATCGAGAAGCTCGGGCTTCCTGCCCGCCGCATCCCTCTGCACCGAAACGACGAGCAGATCGTCGTCGACGAGCCGTACGTGCTCGTCACCCCCACCTACGGGGGCGGTCAGGGGCGCGGCGAGGAGAAGGGCGCCGTTCCCAAGCAGGTGATCCGGTTCCTCAACGATGAGCACAACCGCAGCCTGATCCGCGGAGTGATCTCCGCGGGGAACACCAACTTCGGCGAGGGGTTCTGCCTCGCCGGGGAGATCGTGAGCCGCAAGTGTCATGTGCCGCACTTGTACCGGCTGGAGGTATTCGGCACGCCGGATGATGTCGATCGCGTGAGCGACGGATTGGAACGATGGTGGACAGCGCACTCGAAGAGCAGTCGGTGACGGAGCAGGTGGAGTTCAAGGTCAACCCCGCGTACGAGGGGCTCGACTATCACGCGCTGAACGCGATGCTGAACCTGTACGACGCGAACGGCAAGATCCAGTTCGACGCCGACAAGCGCGCCGCTCGGGAGTACTTCCTGCAGCACGTGAACCAGAACACCGTGTTCTTCCACTCGCTCAAGGAACGCCTGGACTACCTGGTGGAGAAGGAGTACTACGAGGGCGCGGTCATCGACCAGTACTCCTTCGAGTTCATCCAGAAGCTCAACGACTTCGCCTACTCGAAGAAGTTCCGCTTCGAGACGTTCCTCGGTGCGTTCAAGTACTACACCAGCTACACGCTGAAGACCTTCGACGGCAAGCGCTACCTGGAGCGCTTCGAGGACCGCGTCGTGATGACCGCCCTCGCGCTCGCCGAGGGCGACGAGCAGGTCGCGATCGACCTGGTCGACGAGATCATCTCCGGCCGCTTCCAGCCGGCCACCCCCACGTTCCTCAACGCCGGGAAGGCGCAGCGCGGCGAGCTCGTCAGCTGCTTCCTGCTGCGCATCGAGGACAACATGGAGTCGATCGCCCGTGGCATCAACTCCTCGCTGCAGCTGTCCAAGCGCGGCGGCGGCGTGGCGCTGCTGCTGTCGAACATCCGCGAGTCGGGTGCCCCGATCAAGCAGATCGAGAACCAGTCCTCCGGCATCATCCCGGTCATGAAGCTCCTCGAAGACAGCTTCAGCTACGCCAACCAGCTCGGCGCGCGTCAGGGCGCCGGCGCCGTGTACCTCTCGGCGCACCACCCGGACATCATGCGGTTCCTCGACACCAAGCGCGAGAACGCCGACGAGAAGATCCGCATCAAGACGCTGTCGCTGGGCGTGGTCGTCCCCGACATCACCTTCGAGCTCGCCAAGAAGGGCGAGGACATGTACCTGTTCTCGCCGTACGACGTCGAGAAGGTCTACGGCGTGCCCTTCGGCGACATCTCGGTCACCGAGAAGTACTACGAGATGGTCGACGACGCGCGCATCAAGAAGACCAAGATCAACGCGCGCGAGTTCTTCCAGACCATCGCCGAGATCCAGTTCGAGTCGGGCTACCCGTACATCATGTTCGAGGACACGGTGAACAAGGCGAACCCGATCAAGGGCCGCATCAACATGTCCAACCTGTGCAGCGAGATCCTGCAGGTGAACACCCCGACCACGTACAGCACCGACCTGTCGTACGACCAGATCGGCAAGGACATCTCCTGCAACCTCGGTTCGATGAACATCGCCCTGGCGATGGACGCCGATGACCTGGGCAAGACCGTCGAGACCGCCATCCGCGCTCTCACCGCGGTGAGCACGCAGAGCCACATCAGCTCGGTGCGCTCGATCGAGGACGGCAACGACCGGTCGCACGCGATCGGCCTCGGCCAGATGAACCTGCACGGCTACCTGGCGCGCGAGCACGTGTTCTACGGGTCGGAAGAGGGCATCGACTTCACGAACATCTACTTCTACACGGTGCTGTTCCACGCGCTTCGCGCGTCGAACCGCCTGGCGATCGAGCGCGGCGAGGCCTTCGACGGCTTCGAGGACTCGACGTACGCGTCGGGAGCGTTCTTCGACAAGTACATCGAGCGCGCCTGGCAGCCCGAGACCGAGAAGGTCAAGGAGCTGTTCGCGGGCAAGTTCGTCCCGACCCAGCAGGACTGGGCGGAGCTGCGCGACAGCATCCAGGAGCACGGCATCTACAACCAGAACCTGCAGGCGGTGCCGCCGACCGGCTCGATCTCCTACATCAACAACTCGACCTCGTCGATCCACCCGATCGCCTCGAAGATCGAGATCCGCAAGGAGGGCAAGCTCGGTCGCGTGTACTACCCGGCGCCGTTCATGACGAACGACAACCTGGAGTACTACCAGGACGCGTACGAGATCGGCTACGAGAAGGTCATCGACACGTACGCCGCCGCCACCCAGCACGTGGACCAGGGCCTGTCGCTGACGCTGTTCTTCAAGGACACCGCCACCACCCGCGACATCAACAAGGCGCAGATCTACGCATGGCGCAAGGGCATCAAGACGATCTACTACATCCGCCTGCGTCAGATGGCCCTCGAGGGGACCGAGCTCGACACCTGCGTGTCCTGCATGCTGTGACGGGTCGATAGAGATGGTTGGAGAGTCGAGTCGCGTGGAGGCGTCGCCGATCGTCGGCGTCGTCTACGCGGCTCGGCTCTACGAGTCGGGTGAGTACCGCTATGTCGGGATCACTTCCAAGACAGTGGAGTTCCGGCGGCGCCAGCACCTGAAGGCTGCGCGTGCCGGCAGGAAGACCCCGTTCTACGACTGGCTCCGAAAGATGGAGACCGACGAGGACGTGTACTTCCAGCCCATGGAGCTCGTCATCAACACGTCTCTGGATGATCTCGGTGAAGCCGAGCGGCGCTGGATCGCGAAGCTGCGTCGCAAGGGTCATCGTCTGCTCAACCTGACTGAAGGCGGACTCGGCCCGCGCGGTTACGTCTGGACCGAGGAGCAGCGCAAGGCGGCTGGCGACAGATCCCGCGGCCGCAAGAGGGCGAACGTTCCAACCGGAGTTGATCACCCGAGCTGGGGAACCAGGCGGACTGACGAGCTGAAGGCGCACTGGTCCAGGACCCGCAAGGGGATGAACTCCGGCGCGGACAATCCGAACTTCGGGAAGTTCGGCCCTGAGCATCCGAGTTTCGGTCATCGTATGACGCCCGAGGCGCGTCAGCAGTTGTCGGAGATGCGCCGAGGCGAGAACAATCCGAACTTCGGCAAGACCGCAAGCGCGGAGACTCGCACGAAGATGTCAGCCGCCCGGAAGGGACGACCGATGCCCTCGAGCCGTCGAAGCGCGCACACACGACACCACACCAACAAAGGCGTATTCAAGGACACCTGTATGCATTGCATCGAAGACCTCCGTGCATTGCGATCCAACAAGAACGAGGAAGAAGAATGACCCCCTCTCCGAAGCTGCAGCTGGTCAGCCACGTCGACGCGATCAACTGGAACCGCATCCAGGACGACAAGGACCTCGAGGTCTGGAACCGCCTGGTGAACAACTTCTGGCTGCCGGAGAAGGTGCCGCTGTCGAACGACGTGCAGTCGTGGAACACGCTCACCGCCGAGGAGCAGCTGCTCACGATGCGCGTGTTCACCGGCCTCACCCTGCTCGATACGATTCAGGGCACGGTCGGCGCGGTGTCGCTGATCCCCGACGCGATCACTCCGCATGAGGAGGCCGTGTACACCAACATCGCCTTCATGGAGTCGGTGCACGCCAAGAGCTACTCCTCGATCTTCTCGACGCTCGCGTCGACGAAGGAGATCGACGAGGCCTTCCGCTGGTCGACCGAGAACCAGAACCTGCAGAAGAAGGCGCAGATCATCATGGAGTACTACCGTGGTGACGACCCGCTCAAGCGCAAGGTGGCCTCCACGCTGCTGGAGTCGTTCCTGTTCTACTCGGGCTTCTACCTGCCGATCTACTGGTCGTCCAAGGCGAAGCTGACGAACACGGCGGACTTGATCCGCCTGATCATCCGCGACGAGGCCGTGCACGGCTACTACATCGGCTACAAGTACCAGCGGGGACTCGAGACCGAGACGCCGGAGCGTCGCGACGAGCTGAAGGACTACACCTTCTCGCTGCTGTACGAGCTCTACGACAACGAGGTGCAGTACACGCAGGACCTCTACGACGGCGTCGGCCTGACCGAGGACGTCAAGAAGTTCCTGCACTACAACGCCAACAAGGCCCTGATGAACCTGGGCTACGAGGCGATGTTCCCCTCCACGGTCACCAACGTTAACCCGGCGATCCTGGCTTCGCTCTCGCCGAACTCGGACGAGAACCACGACTTCTTCAGCGGTTCCGGGTCGAGCTACGTGATCGGCAAGGCTGAAGCGACCGAGGACGACGACTGGGACTTCTGAGTCGGATCTCGAACGACGGGAGGGTGGATGCTGCACAGCATCCGCCCTCCCGTCCTTCGCTCACTGCGCGCCGTAGTCCGGGATCTGCTGCAGCGTCCAGGTGTTGCCGTCGGGGTCGTCGAAGGTGACGAACCGGCCCCACGGCTGCTCGTCGACGCCGGAGGCCTCGACGCCGAGCCTGCGCAGGTGGGACAGCGCCTCGTCAGCATCCGGCACGACGACCTGGATCGAGTTCTGCTGACCGGGCTCGAGCCCGCTTCCGAAACCCGTGCCGAAGGCGATGGAGCAGGCCGATCCGGGAGGGGTCATCTGCACGAAGCGCAGCTCGTCGGAGACCTGGTGGTCGTGATCGGGGTTGAAGCCGATCATCGTGTAGAACTCGGGCATCGGGCGCTTCCGGGTGTCAGAGGCCCATGAGAGCGTAGCCGCGTGGACACGATACGACTGCGGCTCTGGACGGCCGAGGACATCGACCTGCTTCGCGCGGCGAACACTCCCGAGATGACGGCGCACCTGAACGGCCCGGAGACCGAGGAGCAGGTCATCGACCGCAACGAGCGGTATCTGCGACTGGGAGCGGCGGGGGAGGCCCGCAACTTCGTGATCGTGGACGCCCACGATCGGCCCCTCGGATCCATCGCGTACTGGCGCGCCGACTGGCGAGGCGAGCCCGTGCTGGAAGCCGGCTGGTTCGTGCTCCCCGAGGCGCAGGGACGCGGCATCGCCTCGCGGGCCCTCGCGCTGGTCGTCGACGACGCCAGGGAGCATCGCGGAGCGCGGCGCCTGCTCACGGCTTTCCCCGCGGCGGACAACGCCGCCTCCAACGGTGTCTGCCGACGCGGAGGCTTCACGCACACCGGAACGTTCACCGAGGAGTTCCGCGGGGCGAACCTCACCATGAACGAGTGGGCGCTCGCGCTCGACGGGTCCGGAGCCGACACGTTCCCCACCTCACCGCGCTGACACCGCGAGGACACATGCCGTACGCCGCATATCGACGCGCGTACGCTGGGCACAGCGATCGGCATCCGCCCTTGGCTTCCAAAGCTCAAGGGCTCCGATCGACAGGAGAGCACCATCTCACTCACTCAGGTCGACACGATCAAGACCACCGTTCCCGCCCAGGGACGCATCCGACAGACGTACTCCGGCACTACGGAGTTCCCGCCGATGGCGCGCGCCTACAAGGATGTGCTGAACGTCATCCGCGATCTGGGCCTGCTGCGCCGCACGCCGGTGTTCTACACGCTGGTGGGGGTCGCCCTGCTGCTCGGCTTCGCGGGATGCGCCGTCGGCTTCATCCTGCTGGGAGACAGCTGGTTCCAACTGCTCATCGCGGGCGCGCTCGGCATCCTGTTCACACAGGTCGCCTTCCTCGCACATGAGGCCGCACACCGTCAGATCCTCTCGTCGGGCCCGGCTAACTTCCGTCTCGCACGCGTGCTCGCGGGGCTCATCGGCATGAGCTACTCCTGGTGGGATTCCAAGCACACCAAGCATCACGGCAACCCGAACATGGTCGGCAAGGACCCTGACATCGAGGTCGACACGATCTCCTTCCTCGACGAGGACGCGGCCCGCTCCCGCGGCGTCATCCGCTGGATCACGCAGCGCCAGGGGTGGCTGTTCTTCCCGCTGCTCACGCTGGAAGGACTGAACCTGCATCGCCTGAGCGTGGTGCATCTGGTCACGCCCGGTCGCGTGAAGGGGCGCTGGACCGAGATCGGCATCATCTCCCTGCGGTTCGCTCTGCTGCTGACGCCGCTGTTCCTGTTCCTTCCCGTGGGGATGGCGTTCGCGTTCCTGGGCGTGCAGATGGCCGTGTTCGGCCTCTACATGGGAGCCTCCTTCGCCCCGAACCACAAGGGCATGCCGATCATCTCCCCGGACGCGCGGCTCGACTTCTTCTCGAAGCAGGTCCGCACCTCGCGCAACGTGACCGGCGGCTGGTGGGCGACCTGGCTGTTCGGCGGCCTGAACTACCAGGTCGAACATCACCTCTTCCCCAGCATGTCGCGTCTGAACCTCTCCCGCGCCCGCGAGGTGGTGCGAGACTACTGCGCGGCGAATGACGTTCCGTACACCGAGACGACCCTGCTGCAGTCCTACGGCATCGTCGTGCGCTATCTGAACCGGGTGGGCCTCGCCGCACGCGACCCCTTCGACTGCCCGATCAGCGCCCAGTACCGGCCGGTGTGACCCCGCCCCTTGCAGATCTCGGCCGCGCAGTCAATGCGGAAGCCGAACGAGCGGCATCGTCCTAGAGTCTCCGAACGTGCGGCACCCGAGCCGCAGGATTCAGGAGTGTTCGATGCCCGCCATCGACGACCAGGCGACGGAGTCGCTGCTCGACGGTCGATATCGCCTCGAAGCGCGAGTCGGACGAGGGGCGACGTCCGTGGTGTACCGCGCCGAGGACCTGCTTCTCGGCAGACCTGTGGCGATCAAGCTGCTGCGCCAGTCCGATGAGACGCCCACATCGCTCGAGCGGGTCCGCACCGAGATCGCGCTGCTCGCGAATCTGAAGCATCCCTCCCTGGTCACGCTCTACGACGCGCGACTCGACCCAGGGCATCCGCAGTACCTGGCGATGGAGTACGTCGAGGGCCCCACGCTGGCCTCGCGGCTGCTGGGCGGGCCGCTCGCCGGCGTCGAGGCGGCATGCGTCGCCCGTGACCTCGCGGCGGGCCTGGATGCCGTGCACCGCGCGGGCATCGTGCACCGGGACGTCAAGCCCTCGAACGTGCTGATGCCGGAGACGAGCCGCCCCGGCGATCACACCTCCGCGAAGCTGACGGACTTCGGCATCGCTTTCGACGTGGATGATCCGAGGCGCACGTCGCCGGGAATCGCCATCGGCACCGCTGCCTACATGGCGCCGGAGCAGGTGCGCACCGCCGAGCTCACGACGGACGTCGACGTGTACTCGCTCGGTCTCGTGCTGATCGAGGCGCTCACCGGTGAACCGGCCTTCCCGGTCGCGGGTCGGGTGCAGACCGCGCTGCGACGGCTGACCGAGCATCCGGTGATCCCGGAATCACTGGATGCGAGATGGCGGACGCTGCTCGCGCGCATGACGCGCGACGACCCGGCGGAGCGGCCCTCGGCCGCCGAAGTGGCAGCGGAGGCCGAGGCGATCCGCCGCACGGAGACGCCCAGCCGTGACACGCGCACCGCGCCTCCGACCCCCGCCCCGTCATCGCATCGCGACGCGGACGCGGGGTCCGATGACGACGCGCGGACCGGGCCGACGCGCGCGTACACCGCAGCCGGGGTCGTGCCCGCACCGCGCTTCCGACGGGCGCGGATCACCGTCGCGGCGGTGCTGGGAGCGGCGGCGCCGTCACTCATCGCCCCCTTCGGGCTCCACGGCGTCGCTCCGTCGGCCGAATCGCCCGCCCGGATCGCGGTGCATGCGCCGGAGACCGCGCCGCCCCCGTCACCCGCCGCAGACACGCCCGTGCAGCAGGCCTCGACCGGGACCTCCGGCGCCACCTCGGGACAGGGCACGACGGCGGGTCAGTCGAACCAGAACAAGGGCCCCGGCAACAACTCGGGGAAGGGGCAGGGGAGCTCGGGGCACGGCAAGGGTCACTGACGCGACCGAGCTCCCGCGCTCAGCGGCGGTGGGCCTGGTAGTACGCCAGGAGTGCCTTGGTCGACGCGTCCTGCGCCTCCAGGGCATCCGCATCGCCCTCGATCGCGGGGGCGATCTGCAGGGCGAGCTGCTTGCCGAGCTCCACGCCCCACTGGTCGAAGGAGTTGATGCCCCAGATCACGCCCTGCGTGAAGGTGATGTGCTCGTAGAGCGCGATCAGCTGGCCGAGGACGGACGGGGTGAGCGCATCCGCGAAGATCGACGTGGTGGGGCGGTTGCCGGGGAAGGTCCGCGCGGCCACGAGCGCACCGGTCGTGCCCTCGGCCTCGACCTCCTCGGCCGTCTTGCCGAACGCCAGGGCCTTCGTCTGCGCGAGGAAGTTCGCCAGGAACAGGCCGTGCACGTCGCGGCCGTCGTCCTGCAGCGGGTAGGCCGGGTTCACGAAGGCGATGAAGTCCGCCGGGATCAGCCGGGTGCCCTGGTGGATCAGCTGGTAGAACGCGTGCTGGCCGTTGGTGCCCGGCTCGCCCCAGAAGACCTCACCGGTGGTCGTGGTGACCGGGCTCCCGTCCCAGCGCACGGACTTGCCGTTGGACTCCATGGTCAGCTGCTGCAGGTACGCCGCGAAGCGGCTCAGCTGCTGCGCATAGGGAAGCACGGCGTGCGACTGCGCGCCGAGGAAGTTCGTGTACCAGACGTTGAGCAGGCCCATCAGCACGGGCACGTTCTGCGCGAGCGGGGTGGTGCGCACGTGCTCGTCGACGGCGTGGAAGCCGGCGAGCAGGTCGCGGAACACCTCGGGCCCGAACACGACGGCCAGCGACAGACCGATCGCGGAGTCGACGGAGTATCGGCCGCCCACCCAGTCCCAGAACCCGAAGGCGTTGGCCGGGTCGATGCCGAAGGCGGCGACCTTGTCGAGCGCCGTGGAGACCGCGACGAAGTGGTGCGCGACAGCATCCGTCCTGCTCTGCTCGTCGTCGCCGATCGCGCCGGATGCGGACAGCCCCGCCCACAGCCAGTCGCGAGCCAGGCGCGCGTTGGTGAGCGTCTCCAGCGTGGTGAACGTCTTCGACGCGACGATGAACAGGGTCGTCTCGGGGTCGAGGTCCGCGGTCTTCTGAGCCAGGTCGGTCGGGTCGATGTTCGACACGAAACGGGCCTGGATGCCCGCGTCGGCGTAGGGCTTCAGCGCCTCGTAGACCATCACCGGACCGAGGTCGGAACCGCCGATGCCGATGTTGACGACATGCGTGACCTTCTTGCCCGTGACGCCCTTCCACTCGCCCGAGCGCACGCGGTCGGCGAAGGCGGAGAGCGCGTCGAGCACCGACTGCACATCGGCATCCACGTCCTGTCCGTCCACGACGAGCGCGGGCGTCGCCCCGGGACGACGGCGCAGGGCGGTGTGCAGCACAGCGCGGTCCTCGGTGGTGTTGATGTGCTCGCCCGCGAGCATCGCGGCATAGCGCTCGGCGACACCGGTCTGCTCCGCCAGGCGCACGAGCGCGGCGAGGATGTCGTCGGTGACGAGGTTCTTCGACAGGTCGACGTGCAGGTCGGCCAGCGGCAGCGAGAGCTTCTCGACACGGTCCGGATCGGCGGCGAACCAGCCGCGCAGATTGGGGGAGAAGCCCGTGCTGAGGGACGTGAGCTCGGCCCAGGCGGAGGTGGTGGTCGCATCGATCGGAGCGGTCATGCATGCAACGTTAGCGCCGGATGAGGGGTCCCCGCGCCCCGAGGCTCCGGACAGCGCGCAGCGATGCCCGGAGAGGGCGTGGCGCGCATCCGCGCCTCCGTGTCGCAACCCAGCCCGCGCACATGAGACGGACGTCCCCGGGGACTATCGTCGCGGCATGCTCGAGGCGATTCCGAAGCGGTCGGGAGCGATCGACCTCGTCCGCATCATCGCGGTCGCGGCGATCGTCGCAGGGCATGTCTTCACCCGCGATCTGACCGGTGACCTGCTCTACACCTGGCACGTAGCGGTGTTCTTCGTGCTCTCCGGGTATCTGTGGAAGCCGGGCCGCTCCTTCCGCACCGAACTGAGCAGGCGCTGGCGGTCGCTCGGCCGACCCTACCTGGCGGGGTTCGTCCTGCTGACGGTCGCGCTGCTGCCGATGGGCTTCGCCGACACCCCGCAGCGCATCCTCGGCGGCCTGTACGGCGGGGGAGCGGCGGGGATGCCGTACATCACGCTGTGGTTCATCTCCACGCTGTTCTTCACCGCCCTCCTGCTGCGCCTGATCGAGCGACTGCCTCTCGCCCTGCAGTGGGCGCTGGGCATCGCCGGGGCCGTCGCCGGCTGGATCTGGGGGTCCGCGCTCTCGGACACTCCGCTCGGCATCGGCATGGCAGCCACGAGCCTGATCTACCTGCTGATCGGCGACGCCCTGCGCCGCGTGCGCGACCGGGTGCGCGCACCTGCCCTCACGGGCATCCTGCTCATCGTGACCGGCGCTGCGCTCGTGGCGACAGGTCTGTCGGACTTCATCGACATCAAACAGGGCCACTACGGCACGCCCGCGCTGTCGCTGATCGCGTCCGCCGCCATCTCGACCGGACTGATCCTGCTCGCCGAGAGCACCGTGAGGCCAGGTCGCTTCTCACAGGTCTGCACGCTGCTGGCCCTGCCGCTGCTGACGATCGTGCTGCTGCATCCGGTGTTCCTCTGGACCCCGTGGCCGGCGTGGCCGACCTTCGCCGCGGCGATGCTCGTGCCGCTCGCGATCGGCCTCGTCGCCCTGCGCACCCCGTTGTCGCCGTGGCTCACGGGACAGGCGCGGTTGCGTCGGCCGCCGGCCGGCACCGCGCGGTAGCGTTGGCGTGAACCCAGGAGGAACCATGAAGTCAGTCCCGTTCGGATCCGGAACCGCCCCGGCGGTCGTCGCCGGCATGATGCGCATCCCCGACAAGACGGACGCCGAGGTGCGCGAGCTGTACGACACCGCCCGGGCCGCGGGGATCGACTTCTTCGACCACGCCGACATCTACGGCGGGGCCATGCACGTCTGCGAGGACCGGTTCGCCTCGGCCCTGCGGCTGAGCGCCGCCGAGCGCGACGAGATCATCCTGCAGACCAAGTGCGGCATCGTGCCCCCGGAGCAGATGTTCGACTTCTCGTACGAGCACATCGTCACCCAGGTCGAGGGATCGCTGAAGGCGCTGCGCACCGACCACATCGACGTGCTGCTGCTGCACCGTCCCGATGCGCTCGTGGAGCCGGAGGAGGTCGCCCGCGCGTTCGACGAGCTGTCCGCCGCAGGCAAGGTGCGCGCCTTCGGCGTCTCCAACCACACCCCGCGCCAGATCGACCTGCTGCGCACCGCCGTCACCCAGCCGCTGATCGCGAACCAGCTGCAGCTGTCGATCACGCACTCGCCGATCATCGCGCAGGGCATCGCCGCGAACATGTCGGGCGAGGAGCAGAGCATCGTCCGCGACGGCGGCGGCATCGTCGAGTACTGCCGGATCAACGGCATCACCATCCAGGCCTGGTCCCCGTTCCAGGCCGGCTTCTTCGACGGGGTGTTCCTCGGAAACCCGAAGCACCCCGAGCTGAACGCCGTCATCGACCGGCTCGCGGCCAAGTACGCGGTCGAGCCGATCGCCATCGCGACCGCGTGGATCACCCGCCATCCTGCGCACATGCAGGTGGTGCTCGGCACGACCACGCCGCAGCGCGTGGCGGATGCCGCGGCGGGCGCGGACGTCGAGCTCAGCCGCTCGGAGTGGTACGAGCTGTTCCGCGCCGCCGGCCACATCGTCCCCTGAGCATCCGTCCCGCGAGCGAGACGTCCCGAGTGAGGAGCCGGACATGAATCCCCTGATCAGCGCCGCCGAGCTGAAGGATCGGCTCGGCGAGGTGCGCGTGCTCGATGCGCGCTGGCAGCTCGGCCGCGATGACGGACGCGAGCAGTATCTCGCCGGGCACATCCCCCGCGCGGTGTTCATCGACGTCGAGCACGAGCTGTCGCGTCACGGCGAGCCGAGCGAGGGGCGGCATCCGCTGCCCGACGACGCTGCGCTCGCCGCAGCCGCGCGGCGGTGGGGGATCACCGACGGCGTGCCCGTGGTGGTGTACGACGATCATCGGATGCTGTCGGCCTCGCGCGCCTGGGGGGCGCTCCGCCGCGCCGGCCTCGCCGACGTCCGTGTGCTGGACGGCGGGTGGCCGGCCTGGCGGGCCGCTGGCGGCGAGGGCGCCCCCGGGGACCGCGGGGCGTCCGAGGCGGGCGCCGGGCTGGGCGGCCCGGGAGCCGCGGGGACGATCGACACCGAGGGTGCCGCGGCCTGGCCGCAGACGGGTGTGCTGCTGGATGCCCGTGCGGGCGAGCGCTATCGAGGGGAGACCGAACCCCTCGATCCGATCCCCGGACACATCCCGGGCGCGCGCAACCTGCCGATCACGCGGATGCTGACCGAGGACAGCCGCTTCCGGCCGGCATCCGAGATCGCGGCGGCGTTCGACGAGGCGGGCGCCGACGGCAGCATACCGATCGCGGCATACTGCGGCTCGGGGATCACCGCTGCGCAGCTGGCGCTGGCCGGTGAGCTCGCCGGCCGCGAGGTGACGGTGTATCCGGGATCATGGAGCGCATGGTCGAACACGCCCGGGCTTCCCGTCGCCACGGGCGAGGAGTGACCGGCCGGGGTCGCCCGGTGGCGATGCCGCGTCGGCTACTCTGAGCGCATGGGTTACCTGGTCTCGCTGCTCGTCCTGGCGCTGATGGTGTTCGCGCTGGTGGACATCATCCGGCGCGACGACTTCCAGGTGAAGTACATGCCGAAGTTCGTCTGGCTGCTGCTGGTGATCCTGCTGCCGTTCGTCGGCAGCGTGCTGTGGTTCGGCATCGGGCGGGAGTATCCCGAGGGCGGCATCCGTCTGCAGCGGCCCGCTCGCGATCGCACCGCTTACCCGCCGCAGCCGACCGCTCCCGCGGTTCCCGTCGACACGCGCACCACCGAGCAGCAGCTCGCCGATCTCGAGCGCGAGATCGAGGAGGAGCGGCTGCGCGCCGAGATCGCCAAGCGCAAGCGCGAGCGCGAGCGCCCCTCGTCCGACTCGGGTCCGTCAGGATCAGAGGCCGGTTCAGGTCCCGAGGCCTGACGCGCGCAGCGCCTCGTCCAGGTCCGGATGCCGGAACGCGTAGCCGGCGGTCGTGAGCCTGCCCGGCAGCACCCACCGGCTCTTCAGGATCAGCTCCGTCTCGGTGCGGATGCCGAAGGCGCCGATCTCCAGCATCCACCTCGGCGTGGGCGGGCCGAAGCGCACGCCGAGCGCACGCCTGACCGCCGCCATGAACGCCCGGTTGTCGACCGGGTGGGGAGTGGCAGCGTTGACCGGCCCGTCGAGCTCCGGATGCTGCTCCAGGAAGTCGATGATGCCCGTGACGTCATCGACGTGAATCCAGCTGAACCGCTGCCGTCCGCCGCGGGCGCCCGGGAAGTGCGCGGTGCCTGCGGCGCGGCGGGCGCGGGTCACGGGCCACCGGCCGTCGAGCTGGGTGCCGCCCAGTCCCATCCTGGCGAGCGCGCGGAGCGGGCCGAGCACGCCGCCGTCGCCCAGCACGATGGCCGTGCGCAGCGCCACTCGCCGCGTGGCGGGCAGATCGTCGGCGAACAGGGCCTTCTCCCAGGACTTCGCGACCTCGACGGAGAATCCGGTGCCGAGCTCGCCGTCGACCTCCGTCTGCGGACGGTCCTCGGCATGCCGGTAGATCGTCGCGGTGGACGAGTTGACCCACAGCCGCGGGGGAGCGGCGGCCCTGCCGATCGAGGTGGAGAGCGCTGCGGTCGTGTCCAGACGGGAGGAGAGGATCAGGGCACGGTTCGCGGGCGTGTACCGGCAACTGACGCTCTTGCCCGCCAGTCCCACGACGAGGCTCGCGCCATCCACGGCGGCGTCGATGCCCGCCTGATCCGCCCAGCCGAGATCCGCACCCGTGCGCGAGATCGTCACGACCTCGCGCCCCTCGGCGCGGTACTTCCGCTCCAGGTGCCGGCCGATGAACCCCGTCGACCCGCCGATCACCACACGTCCGTCGCCCATGGTCCCGCCCTTCAGATGCGTCCCTTCTTCAGAGTACGGCAGAAATGAACATGTTCAAAAAAGGAGTTGCGGAGAGACGGCCGACGTCCGCGTCGTCGTTCAGCCGCCCTCGGGCTCGACGCGGTACTCGAAGGTGCCCTCGTACTCGTAGAGCCGTCCGAGCACCGGCATGTCGACGGTGAGCGCGACCCGCTGGCGGCCCGCCTGCTTCTCGGCGCTCTCCCGCAGCCGCACGACCGGCGCGATCAGGCGCGGCAGCGTGACGCGCATCCGGCCGATCCTGAGGCCGATGGCCCTGCTGCGCAGCGCGAGGGCGTCGCCGTCGACCGACACGTCGAACGCGACCGCCAGGGTGCTCGGCTCGCCGAGCTGGTCCAGCACCCGGCCGTGCGGCCGTGCGCCCACGGCATCCTTCATGGTCCAGTCTCCGTCGGGCAGATGCAGGGTGCGGATGCCGATGGCCTTGCCTGCGACGGTGCGATTGCGCACCGTGAAGGGGACGTCCCGATGCCAGCCGGCGTGCACGACGCCGTGCCGCTGCAGCATCCGCAGCACCGGCCACAGCCAGCGCCGCGGGGTGCCGACGCGCTCGAAGACGCCCTCGCCGATCCCCACCTGCCCGCGCGGGATCGCCGAGAAGTAGGCGGCCAGCGCCGGATGCAGGCGGGTGCGCTGCTCGCCCAGCGCCCGCAGATACGGGGACTGGGGCACGTGATCCATGCTTCGAGAGTAGCGCCCGGTGCTGACCCGACTCACCGCTCGCGCAGGCGCACCAGCCGCTCGTGCCCGCTCTCCTCGAGCTCCGCTATGTCGTCGCGCGAACGCAGGAAGTCGTTGAACGAGCGGAAGCCGAGCGCCTTCTCGCTGAACGACGGGTCCATGCGGCGCATCTGCGTCTTCACCGCCGAGGCGTGCAGCCATTCGTCGGCATCGGCCTTGTCGTGGCCGAGCTGCAGGGCGCGCTCCAGCAGCAGCGTCGCCTCGCCCTGCTCGTCGGGCTTGGCAGCGGCCTTCGAGCGACGCGTGGTCGCCGGCTTCTGGTCGGCCTTCGCCTTGGCATCCTTCGCCTGGCCGGCAGGCGCGGCATCCTTCTTCGGCCGCACCACACCGGGCAGCGAGTCGTAGGTGGCGAACTCGTCGCAGGCCGCGGCGAGCGACTTCGCCGTGGATCCGGCGACCCCCACCCCGATCACGTAGCGGCCGAGCCGCTTGCAGCGCTGTGCGAGCGGCACGTAGTCGCTGTCGCCGGCGACCACCACGACGTGCGTGAGATCGGGCAGCCGGAACATGTCCTCGACGGCATCCACGGCCAGGCGGATGTCGGCGCCGTTCTTCGCGTACGCCGCAGCGGGGAACAGCTGCACCAGGTCGACCGCGCGGGCCACCAACTGCGAGCGGTACTCGGCGTTCACCGGCGACGACCAGTCGGCGTAGGCGCGGGTGAGCACCAGCGTGCCGAACGAGGACGCGTAGTCGATGATCGCGCCGACCTCGATCATCGCCTGCTTGAGCCGCTCGGCCACCTCGGCGTCGTGCGGGTCGTCGGTGATCTTCTGGCGGTCCTTGCCGTAGGCGTTGCGGCCGTGCACCCGGTCGTACCAGGAGATCACGATGTTGTCGAAGTCGAGGTAGACCGCGACACGTCCGGTCGTCTCCGCCATGGTCAGTGGGCCTCTCCGCCCGGACGCGCGTCGTCGACGTCCGGATAGACGATGCCGACCTGGCGGCGGATCTCGTCGAGCGTGCCCATGATCGCGACGGACTCGGCGATCGGGAGCAGATCGCCGTTCAGGTTCCCCTCGGCGATCAGACGCTCCGCTGCGAGTGCCTCGTATTGCATACCGTTGCTCTTCACGTCGGACTTGTACTCCTCGATCACAGTTCCGTCAGCCGCGATCACCCGGAAGGAGGTGGGCGAGTACCACACCCGATCGATGTCGATCCGGGCCTTGGTCCCGATGACTGTGGCAGTGTTCGGACCGGCAGCTCGAGAGGATGACAGGCTCGTTGAGATCGCCCCGCCAGCGTGTCTCATGACCGTTGCAACCTCGGCGTCGGCCCCGGTCGGGAGCAGACGGGCGGATGCCTGGATGCTCGTCGGCTCTCCCAGCACATCCCAGATGAACGAGATCGGATAGATTCCCAGATCCAGTAGTGCGCCACCACCGAGCTCCAGGGCGTTCAGACGATGCGCCGGGTCGGTGGGCAGGCTCTGCGTGTGGTCGGCCATCACCGCGCGGATCTCTCCGAGCGTGCCCTCTGCGATGATCTGACGGATGCGCACCATGTGCGGCAGATAGCGGGTCCACATAGCCTCCATCACGAGCAGCCCCTTCTCTGCCGCGAGACGTCGCAGGTCCTCGGCCTGCGCTTGCGTGAGAGTGAACGCCTTCTCGACGAGCACGTGCTTGCCGTATTCCAGCGCGAGACGCGCATTGGCATGATGCATGGGATGAGGTGTGGAGACATACACGATGTCGACGTCGGGATCAGCGACCAGCGCCTCGTACGATGCATGAGCACGGGGAATGTCGAGACGCCTGGCGAAGGAGTCGGCAGCGTCCTGTGTCCGAGAACCGACCGCGACGATCTGACGATCCACAGCGCGGAGTGCGGTCGCGAAGGTCGTAGCGATGCCACTGGCGGCGAGAAGTCCCCATCGGAGTGCGGTCATGCCCTCCAGCGTATCGACCCTGCGGCTCATTGAAAGGTGAGGACGGCCTTCACCGGCGCTCGATCCGCAGGTGTCATTGCCAGCGCAAGTGCGGCGTCCGAGAGACCGAAGTACGCGTCGACGAACTCTGATGGCACGATGCCTCCTTGTGCCGCAGAGCGCTGTGCGCGGTCGATCCAGCGCATCATCCGCTCCGCGGACCGATGATGAAGGCTCAGCACCGACATCGCACGGAAGTTCCACCGTTCCATCGGGACGGTGCGCATGCCATTCTCCGATTGGTGGTAGCCGAGGATGCCGAGCGTGCCACCGATCGCGACGAGATCTCCGGCGAGAGCAAGCCCTCCCGCGCTGCCGGTCGCCTCGATCACGATCGCCGTTCCGGATGGATACTCGGACAGGACGGAGTCCGGATGCAGCGCACGCACCGCCCCGGCGCCCAACGCAACTGCGCGGCGTGCTTCGATCGGCTCCACGACCGTGACCGCATGCCCCAGCAATGCCAGGTGGCGTACTGCCAGCAGGCCCATGAACCCCGCCCCGACCAGAACGATCTCTGAGCAGTCGGCGAGCGGTAGCATCTCGATCGCCCCGATGACGCAGGCGACGGGTTCGGCAAGAGCCGCGTCGAGCGTCGAACACCCGGGATCCAGTACGACGATGCGATCATGAGGGACGTCGACGTGCGTGGCGTACGCATCGGTCGCGTACGCCACGACACGCGTTCCCGCGTCGAGGCCGGGAATGCGTGATTCCACGACGACCCCTGAAGCCTCGTGGCCGATGTGTGCTGGACCGGTGATCGTGCCCGAGGCGATCGCTGCGATGTCCGAGTGGCAGATCCCAGCGTGACTCAGTTTGACCCGGGCGTGTCCTGCGGAGACCTCCGTCAAGAGCTCGGTGACGATGTCGATCCCGTTTCGAGACACGACTACAGCGCGGCGGTGGGCAGCGTCGTTCATCCCTTCACACCGCCTGACGTCACTCCCTGAATGAAGCTGCGCTGAAGGAACACATAGACCACGAGAGCGGGTATCGACATGATGACCGCTGCTGCGGCGAGCCCACGCAGGTCCGATACATGCTCTCCGAGGAACAGACCGATGCCCGCAGGTGCGGTCTGGAGGTCAGGGCTCCCCGCGAGCACGAGCGCGAGCAGGAACTCGTTCCAACTCCACATGAAGAACAGCACCAGGAGCGTCACGATGGCAGGCATGACCGAGGGCACGAGCACACGCCACAGCGTGGTCCAGGAGCCCGCCCCGTCGATTCGGGCTGCCTCGATGAGCGTGCGCGAGTCCTCCCCGAACGCGGCGCGCATCCAGAACATCCCGAAGCTGAGGAACAGCGCGATCTCGGGAACGATCAGGGTGAAGGGCGACCCGGTCAGCCCAAGCGAATTGAGATCGTAGTACAAGGGCACAATCGGTGCTTCGTAGGGCAGCAGCAGTCCGAGCAGGAACAGCAGGAACAGCACGCCGCTTCCTCGGAATCGCATCGTGGCGAATGCATACCCGCCGAGGATCGAGATGAACGCCGCGATCGGAACCACGAAGACTGCCACGATGACGCTGTTCTTCATCAGCACCGAGAAGTTCGCGATATCCCACGCACGCGCATAGTTGCTGAAGTCGAGCGACTCGGGCAGGGCGAGGCCGCGGACCACCTGGGTGTCGGGATACAGCGAGATGAGGAAGATGCTCAGCAAAGGCAGCAGCGTGAAGAGCGAGAACAAGCCAAGGATGACATGCGAGGTGACGCGGGCACCGAGAGGGGCCCTTCGTCCGCCGCCACCATCGGACCTCCTGCGCCTGTCGATGCTGCCTCGCGTGGTACGTTCCTGGACCTGTGTCATGGCTCTCTCCTGAACCGCTCGATCGCGAAGGCGACGAGCACGATGACAAGCGTCAACGTCACGCCGAGGGACGCCGCGGACCCGATCTCGCCGCGGTTGAAGGCACGGGCGAAGATCTCATACCCGGGGACGGATGTGCTCGTGCCAGGACCGCCCTTCGTCATGAGATAGACGAGGTCGAAGGACTTGAGCGCCGCCGTCACCGTGAGCGTCAGGGCGACCGCCACCTCGGCCCGCAGCCCGGGCAGCGTCACGTAGCGGAACTCGTGCCATGCGCTTGCCCCGTCGAGCTGCGCTGCCTCGTACAGCGCGGGATCGATCTTCTGCACGCCGGCGAGGAAAAGCACCATGCACAGCCCGATCTGACGCCAGGTGCCGGTGAGGCCCACAGCGGGAAGAGCCCACTCGAAGCTGCCGAGCCATGCTGTCGTCACGTCGTTCCCGAACAAAGAGAGGAGCTGGTTGAGGATCCCGGTCGAGGCGAACACCCACTGCCATGCGATCGCCACGACGACCATCGAGATCGCCTGCGGGACGAAGAGCACGGCGCGGTACACGGTCATCCCTCGCACACTCCAGCGCGCGAGGACGGACGTGATGAGAAGGCCAAGAGCGATCGGGAGGAGCGCATAGAAGAAGATCAGCACTGCTGCATGCAAGAACAGCGATCTCAGCACCGGATCGGTCAGGATCTCGATGTAATTCTCGACGCCGATGAAGTTCGGCGGGGTGACTCCATTCCAATCGGTGAAGGACACCTGCAGGGTGCGTCCCAGCGGATACAGCACGAAGGCGCCCACCAGAAGGAGGCCGGGGAGGAGATACAGATAGGGGACGTGCCGGGGCCCCGCAAGCGAGGCCCCGGCACTCCGGGCGGGCCGGGTGGCGAGCGCACTCATCGTGTGCCTGCCTTCGCCTGGCTCCGGTGTGGTTCTCGTGAGATCACGTCACTTCTTCCCGTAGTACTTGTCCCAATTGCCCTGGATGACCTCTGCGGTCTGCGCGGGTTTCGTCTGGCCTCCGAGCAGCGATTGCAGGGCGGGGAACATCGCATCGCCCATCGACGGAGTCGCAGAGTCGAGATAGCCGACCAGGCCGTCACTGGTGTTCATCGCGTTCCAGGCGGCAAGCACGTCCTTGGCGACCGGACTGGAACCCTCGGACGGGCCGTCCGGGCGGATGGGCAGAAACCCGCCCTCGAGGTTCGATGCCGCCATCTCCTCGCCCGTGTAGAAATCGAGGAAGAGCGCGGCGAGATCGGGCTGCTTGGATTTGCTCGAGATGGTCAGCGCGCCGTCGAACGCGCCGGTCGTCGCGAGTTCCTTCCCCGCAGGAGCAGGCAGCACGAGAAAGCCGGCATCGGCGCCCATGTCAGCATAGAGGCCGGTGTTCCAGTTTCCGGTGATCTGATAAAGGCCCTCGCCCTTGACAAAGGCGGCATTGCCGTCGTCGTTCTTGATGCCGTTGGTGTCAGGCGAGATGTAGCCCGCCTCCATCCAGTTCTGCAGTTCGGTGAGCCCATCGACGAAGCCCTTGTCCGTGAAGCTGCCGCCGGCGCCGTTGATCCAGTCCTGGACCTGCTTCGGACTCTCGGTGTAGTTGAGGATCGCGGAGAGGAGATGATTGGCGGGCCACTGCTCGAGATTGCCCATCACGATCGGCTGCACGCCGGCCTTCTTCGCCGCGTCCATCGAAGCGACGAAGGCGTCGTAGTCAGTCGGCACCTTGAGACCCAGCTCGGCGAGGATCTTGGTGTTGTAAAAGACTCCGACGATGTTGCCGCCCGGGGCCGCGCCCCACTGCTGGCCGGTGCCGAAGACCTTTCCGTCCTCGCTGACCGTCAGCATGCCCTTGACCGCCGCAGGGTAGCGGTCACCCCAGCCGTAGGACTCGGAGAACGCGTCGAGCGAGCGGATGAGCTTGCCCGCAGTCAGACGGCGCGCCATGACCGCGTTCGATTGCGCGATGTCCGGGGCGTTGTTGCTCTGCATCGCAAGGTCGATCGTCTTGCCGTAGTCATCGAACGACTTGTACGAAGCCTTGACCTTGACGTTGTCGTACTTCTTTTCGAATGCGGTGATGGTACGCTCCAGCGCGTCCTTTCCTCCGCCGGACGCCCATGAGCTGATGGTGAGTGTTACATCGCCGAGGGCGGCGACCTGCTGGTCGCTGAGCTTCTTTCCGGTCGCCTCCGCTCCAGTTCCGCCGGATGAACAGCCGGTGAGAAGTGCCAGTGCGGTGATCGTGCCGATCGCCGCCGTGATTATGCTGCGTCGCATATGGAATACTCCTTTCGATTTGGTTCGTCGAGTTGTCTGATCAGATCGTGTGCGGGGTGCGGACAGGAGACGGGGCGCGGAGCGCATCGAGGGTGCGCTTGGCGATCAACAGCCCGGTCTCGATGCGCTCCGGTGTGCCGCCCCAGACCGGATCCTCGTGCTCCACCGAGACGGTTCCCTCGAAACCGCCTTCATAGAGCGTGTCGATGACGCCGAGCCAATCCACCTGGCCAAGGCCGGGGATGCGGTACCGCCACCAGCCGGTGTCCCACCCGTCCCGACGGGAGACCGTGCGACCGAAGATCGAGTATCGCTGACGTGCTGCCGGATCGATCTCGACGTCCTTCGCCTGGACGTGCCGGACATGCGGTGCGTAATCCTTCAACGCCGCGACCGGGTCTATTCCGAGCCACATCAGGTGAGAAGGATCGAAGTTCAAGGCGAACCCCATCTCGATGATCCAGTCCCACAGCTCCGGCGTGTAGGCGAGGTTGGCGGGGTACCCGTCGGGGCCCCATCCCTCCATCGGACAGTTCTCGATGACCAGCGTGACGCCATGGTCTGACGCGTAACGCACGAGATCGGGCAGTACCTTGGCGCCCTCGTGCAGGTTGTCGGTGACAGATGCTGTCAGATCGCGACCGATGAAGGTCCCCACCGTATCGACTCCAAGCAGCGAGGCTGCGCGGACGCATGCCTTGAGGTGTCCATTGATGCTTTCGCGCTTGGCGAGATCGCCGTGAAGGTTGTTCTCGTAGTACGCGAGCGCCGAGATCGAGAGGCCCGCTTCCGCAAAGGCGTCATTCACCCGGGCGGCCTCACCGATGTCGAGTGTCCGCACGTCGATGTGGCGGGCGTGATAGGTGGAGGGATCGTTCTCTTCCCAGCATCCGACCTCGAGTGCCTCGAAGTCGTGGCGAGCGGCCCAGGACAGCACCTCCTGGAGCGATCGGTCCGCCATGCAGGCGGTGAGAAATCCGAGCTTCATCCTGCTATCTCCTTCCATTGTTCGTCCTGCGCGGAACTGAGCACGGCGTCCACCAGGTGAGCGGCGTGCGCGCCATCGGCGAAAGTTGGCAGGCCCTCTGGGCTCTCGCCATCGACCGCCGCATATGCATCTGAGATGAACGAGGTGAATGCGCTGTCCCAGCCCTGCGGGTGCCCGCTCGGCAGGCGGTCGGTGGCATGCGCCGTCCCCGAGCCTCGTGCGAACAGGGCCATCTCGCCGTGAGCGTCGCCGAACCATGCCTGCTCGGGGTTCTCGTGATTGAAGGAGGCGGATCCTGACGCGCCGTCGATCTCGAACCACAGGCGGTTCTTCCGTCCTGACGAGACTTGGGAGACCGTCAGGTTCGCGGGTACACCTCGATCGGTTCGGAGCAGGAGGGTGGCGATGTCCTCGGTGTCGACTTTCATGAGGGGTCCGCCGACGGCAGAGGGCGCCGAGAAACTGGGGCCGGTGGGCGTGGGGCGCTCCGGGACCGAGGTTGAGAGCTGGGCGACCAGCTTGACGAACCGCTCGCCGGTGATCCATTCGATGAGGTCGCACCAGTGCGACCCGATGTCAGCGAATGCCCGAGAGGCGCCACCGGCTGCAGCATCGACTCGCCAATTCGACGCGAGCGGGTCGAGCAGCCAATCCTGCAGGTATGAACCGTGCAGCAGCGTGATCGGTCCGAGATCGCCGTGCTGCACGCGGGCGCGGATCTCGCGAACGGCGGAGTAGTACCGATAGACGAAGGGGACCGCAGCGACCACACCGCGACGGGCGGCGGCGGCTGTCAGCTCTTCTGCAGCGGCTGCGGTGGTTGCGAGCGGCTTCTCGCAGATCACATGCTTGCCCGCGTCGATCAGCACTCGGGCGTAGTCGGCATGGGTTCCGGTCGGCGTGCAGAGATGCACCACCTCGACGTCGGACGCCGCGAGAGTCTCGATGTCGGTGAAGGCCTGATCCGCACCCCACTCGTGTGCGAGCACCTCGCCGCGTACGGGATCGGATCCGAGTACGCCGACGAGGGGGATGCCGAGGACCGAAAGTGCCTGTCGGTGAACTCGCCCGACCATGCCCCCACCTGCGATGGCCGCCCGTCGGAACGTGCTTCTCGTCGTCACCCTGAAACCTCTCTGCATAACCATCAGAATCTCGTGCGTCTTTGCGCTACTTGGGATGCTAGAGATGTCATTTACTCTTCTTCAAGGAATAAATAACAAAGATTTCGACATAATAGGTGCATGAATCAAGCGATGCCTCGCCTCCGCCACCTGGGTGCGCAGCAGTATCGACTCGACTCCGCGATCGGACGGTCGATGACCGATCCTGCTGTCGCGATGAGCGTGATCCTGGGGCTGATCGCCTCGGGTGATGCGGTGACGCGTCCTGCGCTCGCACGCGAGACCGGTCTCTCGCCGTCGACCGTAGAGGCGCACCTTGAGACCCTGCGCCGTCACCGTCTCATCGCACCGGGAGGACCGGCAGCGAGAGTCGGCCGAGGGCGGCCCGCAGGCACCTTCGTCATCGGCGGCGACGTCTGCGTGATCGCGGCGATCTCTATAACTGCGGGGCACGTCGAACTAGCCGTGATGACACTCGGCCAGTGCTGCCTCGCCTACGAGAAGTACGACAGTGCCATCGCTGACGGACCGCAGGTCGTTCTCGGTGCGTTGCAGGAACGACTGCGCGCGATGCTCTCTTCACTAACGGAGACCCGACTGCTGGTGATCTCTATCGGCCTCCCAGGGCCGGTGGACTCCCATCGCGGCATACCGGTCCGGCCACCGATCATGCCGGGGTGGGATGAGTACCCGGTGGCTGGCGAGTTCACAGAGGAGTTCGGGTGTCTGACGGTCGTCGACAACGACGTCAATCTGATGGCGCTAGGCGAGTCGCGGGCGCTCCCCGCCGATGAGCTGCCGCTGCTGTACGTGAAGGTCGGGACGGGTATCGGTGGTGGGCTGGTGACCGCGGACGGGAAGCTGCATCGAGGTGCGCACGGCGCCGCCGGCGACATCGGTCACATCCGCGTGCTGAGTGACAATCACCGGGTCTGCAGCTGTGGCAACGTCGACTGCTTGGAGGCGGTGGCGTCGGTTGCGGCGATGGCACGCGCTCTCGGCGAAGAACAGGAGGTGCCCGAACTCGGGCAGGAGGACCTGATCGCGGCCGTTCGGACCGGTGACCCGTCGGCAACGCGTATCGTCCGTCTCGGTGCATCGATTCTAGGTGAGGCCGCCGCATCACTCGTGCACCTCTACAATCCCGCACGGATCAGCCTGGGCGGCCCGCTCACAGCAGCGAGCGATGATCTGCTGGCCGGTGTCAGAGCAGTCGTCTATCAACGAGCACTTCCTCTCGCGACGAGGAATCTGACCCTCTCGCACTCGGTGCTCGGGCAGGAGGCCGCAATCGTGGGCGCCTCGGTAGCAGCGATCGATGCGGTGCTGAGTGCGAGGTTCATCCGCGAACGGCTGCGCGGCGCCTGATCTCGCGCCTTGATGTCGCCGTTCTCGGGGAGGGCGGAACCCAGGGCGCTCAGCCTGCCGCGGCCAGCGAACGCTGCCCCACCAGCGGGAAGACCTGCTCGGCGATGCGGTCGAGCTCCTCGTCCAGAGGCGACGCCTGGATCAGCAGCAGGCTGATGCCGGCGTCCGCGTACTCGTCGATCCGCTCCGCGACCTGCTCGGCCGTGCCGACGAGATTCGGTCGCAGGCCGCGCGTGCCGACCGAGTACTCGCGACGGGACAGCTCCAGCGACAGGTTCGAGTTCTGCCGGAACTGCTCGAAGGAGGCGTAGCCGGGGGAGTGCGGGTCGACCGTGGTGATCCGGTCCAGCTCGCGCTGCGCCTCAGCCTCGGTGTCGCGCACGATCACGTACGCGGGCATCCCGAACTCGGCGATCGGCCGGCCGTGCAGGCGCTCGGAGCGGGCGTTCATGTCGGCGACGTTGGCCCGCACCTCATCCAGGGTGCCGCCGTGCATCACGTAGGCGTCCGCGAAGCCCGCGATCGCCTCCCGGCCGGCGTCGCTCTCGCCGCCCGCGAAGATCACCGGGTGACTGGAGGGCTTGGGCTCGACGATCGTGCCGTCGAAGTCGTAGTGGTCGCCGCGGTAGGTGAACGGAGTGCTCTCCCACAGTCCGTTCAGCACCTCGACGAACTCGGTCGCCTGGGCGTAGCGGGCGTCGTGCGCGGGGAAGACTCCGCCGAACTGCCGTGCCTCCTCCGCCCACCACGCCGCGACCACGTTCAGCGCCACGCGCCCTGGCGCGATGCTGTCGAGCGTGGACACGGTCTTGGCCAGGACGGCCGGCAGGTGGAACCCGGGGCGCACAGCGGTCATCACCCGCAGGCGGTCGGTCGCCGCGAGGATGGCCGCGGACAGCGACCATGCCTCCAGGCTCGGGGCATCCGTTCCCTTGCGGTCGTTCAGATACAGCTCCGGGACCAGCGTGGTGTGGAAGCCGAGGCGGTCGGCCTTGACGGACACCTCGCGGATGTACTCCCACGTGGCGGCCATGCGGCCCTCATCGCGGACGTTGCGCAGGAATCCGCCGTAGACGGGCGTCCAGTATCCGAGGTCGATGGCCATGAGGGTCCTCCTGGTGCTTCGGGTTCAGAGTGCGGCGTTCAGGCGATCGCGAGCGCGCGATCGAGGTCGGTGATCAGGTCGGCGGGATCCTCGATCCCGATCGACAGGCGCACGGTGTTCAGGGAGATGCCCGCCGCCGCACGCTGGGCGGGGGTCAGGTGCGAGTGGGTCATGGATGCGGGGTGCGCGACCAGGGAGCGGGCGTCGCCGAGGTTCGCGACCAGGCGGAAAACGCTCAGCTCGTCCACCAGCCGGGCGATGCGCTCCGGGGCCTCGTCCTCGGGCCCGGCGACGTCGAAGGAGAACACCGAGGGCGCCCCCTTGGGCAGGTAACGCTGCGCGAGAGCGTGCCACGGGCTGCCCGCGAGGCCGGGATGGTTCACCCGGGAGACGGCCGGATGCTGCGCCAGATGCTGGGCGATCGCCAGCGCGCTCGAGGACTGGCGGGCGACGCGCAGGTCGAGCGTCTCGATGCCCTGCAGGATCTGCCAGGCGTTGAACGGCGACAGCGAGGGCCCGAGGTCGTGCACGTGCTTGGACTTGACCAGGGCTGCGAAGGCCTGCCCCTGCCCGAAGCGCTCCCACAGCACCAGGTCGCCGAACCGCCGGTACGGGGCGGTGAACTGCGGCCAGCGCGCGGGGTCGGCGCCGAAGTCGAAGGTGCCCTGATCGACGACCACCCCGCCCAGCGACGAGCCGTGACCGGAGAGGAACTTCGTCGCCGAGTGCACCACGAAGTCGGCGCCGTGATCGCCCGGGCGGATCAGAGCAGGGGTTCCCACCGTGCTGTCCACGACGAGCGGCACACCCGCCTCGTGCGCGATGTCGGCGATCAGGCGGATGTCGAGCACCTGCGCGACCGGATTGGCCACCGTCTCGGCGAACAGCGCCCTGGTCTGCGGCGTGACGGCCGCCCCCCAGGCATCCGGATCGTCCTGATCGACGAAGGTGACCGGGATGCCGAAATCGTCGAACGTGTCCTGGAGCAGGTCGACGGTGCCGCCGTAGAGCTGATCGGCGGCGACGATGTGCCCGCCGCGCCCCGCGAGGGCGAGCAGGGTCACGGCCACCGCCGCCTGACCGGATGCCACGGCGACCGCACTCGCACCGCCCTCCAGCGCGGCGACCCGCTCCTCGAGGATCTGCTGGGTGGGGCTGGCGTTGCGGCTGTAGATGATGCCCGCCTTGCGCAGCGAGAACAGATCGGCGGCCTCCTGCAGAGAGGAGAACTCGTAGGCGGCGGTCTGATGGATGGGCGGCACGGCGCTGAAGGAGGGGAGACCGACCGCGTAACCGGCCTGCACCTGCGTCGTGGCGAATCCGCCGGTCATGCTGCTGCACCCTGTTCTCGCGCAGGGACGGCCCGGCGGATGACCGGCTCGTGAACGTCGCCGGCGCGGAGGCGCTCCAGCCACAGCACGATGCTCGCTGCGACGCTGCGGTGGCTCGCGTCGTTCAGGGCGTCGTGCAGGCCGCCCACGGTCTCGATCACCTCGAGGTCCGGGATCGACGAGAGAGCTTCCGTGGCCTGCGCGAACGGGGACACGGGATCCGCCCCGCCGTGCACGGCCAGCACCGGCACCGCGATCGCGGCGAGGTCCGCCGGGGCGGGAAGGGATGCGACCACGTCTCCTTCGGAGTGGGCGCCGTGCTGCTCCGCGAGGACGCCGAGGTGCACCGGGCATGCCGTGCGCTCGGCATCCGTGGGCGTGCGCTCGGCGTCGACCACGACGCCTGCGACGATCGCCGCGTCCGCGACATCGCCGTGCGTGAGGGCGGTGAGCACAGCCGACGCTCCGGTGTCGGAGCCGACCAGAACGCGAGGGGCGTCGTCCTGCGCGGCCAGCCAGCCGGAGGCGGCATCCGCGGTCCCGAACACTCCGACCGCGTACCCGTCGGCGCTGATGCGCGATCCGAAGCGGCGGTACACCGCGGCGCTCTCATCGCGCCCGGCGACCAGCGCGAGCGTCCCTCGGACGCGGGAGGGCGGGGTGAAGACGGCGGCGGGCTCGGAACTCATGCGTTCCATCTTCGGGACACGTGCTCCGGTGCGCCTCGGATGTGTCGAACTGTTGCGTACCGTGACCTCGCGCTTCAGATCGCTTGTGGAGCCGGGGTCCGCGCTCCTAGCTTCACTGCCATGACCTCACACAACCGACTCCCTGCCCTCGCCGTGCTCGCCGTCGCGACTCTCGCGATGGCCGGCTGCAGCGCGTCGGCGGGTGCGACACCCACGGAGACCACCTCGCTCACCTGGGGCTGGCGCCTGCCGACCAGCTGGGATCCGGTCACCTCGACCGCCGGCTGGGACACCCACGCGCTCGCCCTCGTCTACGACGGACTCACCCAGCTCGACCCTGAAGGCGAAGTCGTCCCCGGCATCGCCGAGAGCTGGGACTACAGCGCCGACGGCACCGCCATCACCTTCCACCTGCGCAAGGGCGCCGAGTTCAGCGACGGCAGCCCGATCGACGCCGAGGCGGTCAAGGAGAACCTCGAACGCGGCCGCGATCAGGAGAACTCCACTCTCGCCGGGCAGCTGCGCATCGTGACCTCGGTGGACGTGAAGGACGCGAACACCGTGACCGTGCATCTGGATCAGGCCGACTACCAGGTGCCCTACCTGTTCGCAGGCAAGACCGGGTTCATCGTGAACCCCGCCGCGTTCAAGGACGTCGCCTCGCTCGCCACGCAGCCGGAGGGCTCGGGGCCGTTCGAGCTCACCGAGTACGTCCCGAACGCCCGCGCCGACCTGCAGAAGAACGACCACTACTGGAACGCCGACCACATCTTCATCGATCAGTTCCATGTCGTGCCGGTCACCGACGACGCGACGGTGGTCGCGGGCATCGACACCGGGCAGTGGGATGTCGCGATCATCCCGCCCTCGCAGGCGAAGGCGGCCGAGGGCGCGGGCCTGGACGTCGAGGAGATCAAGGCGCTCACCGTGCGGGCGCTGGACGTCAACAGCACGGTCGCGCCCTTCGACGACCAGCGCGTGCTGCAGGCGATCAGTCATGCGACCGACCGCAAGGCCCTCGTCAAGGCCGCGTACTTCGGTCGCGGCACGCCGAACTGGCAGCCCTTCCCCGACGGCTACTCCGCGCACGACAAGAGTCTCGATGACCTGTACCCGTACGACGTCGCCGCGGCCAGGAAGCTGCTCGCCGAGTCCGGGCACCCGGACGGGCTGAAGCTCGAGCTCGCGCTCAGCGAGGATGACACGGCGCTCGCCGAGGTTCTGCAGGCGCAGTGGGCGAAGGCCGGCATCGAGGTGAAGCTCAACGTGCTCCCGGCCGCGGCGATCTCGCAGAACTACGTGCAGCGCACCCATCCGCTCGTGCTCGACAGCTTCTCCGGGCGTCAGTCGCCGCTGCAGGCGCTCGAGGTGCTCTACGGACCCGAGGGGCTGATGAACCTCGGCCGGCAGACGCCGCCGGAGCTCACCGCGGCCATCGACGCGGCCCGTGCGACGCCCACGGACTCCCCGGAGTACGAGAAGCGCATCCAGCACGCCGTCGAGCTCGGCGTGAAGCTGCAGCCGAACACGTTCCTGTTCAGCTGGCCGCGCATCCTCGCGCACCCGTCGAAGGTCACCGGCATCCGCCACTGGCTCGACGTGCAGCGCTGGGAAGACGTCAAGGTGAAGGGCTGACCATGGCCGTCGTCACCGAGCCGGGCACGGAGACGGGGCCCGACGCCGGCGCGGCACCCGCCGCGCCGGCGGATGCCGGGCGCGCCGCCCCCGCACGGCATCCGCTGCTCGCCGTGGCGGGTCGCGTGCTCGCCACCGCGGCCACGGCGGCGACGGTGTTCGTGATCGCGACCTTCGCGACCTTCGCCCTGGGTGCGGCATCCGGGTCCAACCCGGCCGCCGTCGCCCTGGGCGAGGTCGCGACCCAGGCCGACATCGACCGGCTGAACCACGTCTTCGGACTGGACCGGCCCTTCCTCGTGAGGTACCTCGACTGGCTGGGCTCGGCGCTGACAGGCGACCTGGGCACCAGCTGGTTCACCACCATCCCGGTCTCGACCAGCATCGCGCAGGCGTTCCCGGTGAGTCTGTCGATCGCGACCGGGGCCACGCTGTGCGCGCTGGTCGGCGGCTCCGCGCTCGGCATCCTGGCGGCGGTGAACCGCGGCGGGATTCTCGACCGGGTCGTCACGCTGCTCAGCAGCATCGCCACCACCGTTCCGGCGTTCGTCGTCGCGATCGCGCTGATCCTGCTGTTCGGTCACGCCATCCCGCTGTTCCCGGTGGCCGGCTACGTTCCTCCGACGAAGGACGTCGGCGCCTGGCTCGCCTGCCTGGTGCTGCCGTCGGTGGCGCTCAGCCTGGACGCCGGTGCCGACATCGCGCGGCAGCTGCGCACCTCACTGGTGGGCGCCCTCACCGAGAACTACGTCATCGGCGCCCGCGTGCACGGCCTGAGTCCTGCGCGGATCGTGTTCCGTCACGCGCTGCCGAACGCCACCGCCCCCGCCCTCAGTGCGCTGGGCGTGCACGTGCCGCGGCTCGTGGGCGGCGCGGTGATCACGGAGGTGATCTTCGGGATGCCCGGGCTCGGGCGTCTGGCGAACACCTCCGCCCTGCAGGGCGACGTGCCGGTGGTGCAGGGCGTGCTGCTGGTGGCCATCGCCGTCGTCGTGGTCTCCGGCGTCGTCATCAACCTCGCCATCCGCCGCAGCACCGGAACCGGAAGGAACGCCGCATGAGCCGCTCCGACTCGTCGAGTTCCGGCGTCTGGACCGTGCGCCTCGCGCTCGGCCTGGTCGCGATCGTCGCCGTACTGGCCGTGGCGGGTCCCGCACTGGCGCCGTACGACCCGCTGGCCCAGGACACCGCGCTCGCACTGCACGGCTCCTCGCCCGCGCACCTGCTCGGCACCGATTACCTCGGCCGCGACGTGCTGTCGCGGCTGCTCGCCGGAGCGCCCGCCTCGCTGCTGAGCGCGCTCGCCGCAGCGCTCATCGGGCTGCTCGTCGGCGCCCTGCCGGGGGCGCTCAGCGCCTTCCTGCCCCGACCGGCCGAATGGCTGGCGCTGCGGGTCGTCGATGCGCTGCTGGCGCTCCCGTTCATCCTGTTCGCCATCGTGTTCGCGGCGCTGCTCGGCAACGGGCTCGTGCAGGCGACCACCGCGATCGGGCTTCTCATCGCCCCGGGGTTCTTCCGCATCTCGCGCGCTGCCACGCTGCGGGTGCGCGACGCGCAGTACGTCGAGGCCGCCACCCTGCTGGGCGCATCGGCCTGGTGGGTGCTCGGCCGGCACGCCTGGCGGCAGGTGGCTCCGACGCTGGTCGTCGCGGGCATCAGCGCGCTCGGCTCTGCTCTGCTCGCCGTCGCCTCGCTGACGTTCCTGGGCATCGGCGTGCAGCCGCCGGCTCCCACCTGGGGAGGGATGCTGGCCAGCGATCTGGGCTACCTCGCCCAGCGACCCGAGGGGCCTCTGGCCCCGGCGCTGGCCATCGTGCTGACCGTCGGTGCGCTGAACCTGCTCGCCGATGCCGTCCGCGATCGCACCGGCACAGCGCGGGTGCGGCGCCGGGCGGCTGCGAACCGGAAGGAGACCGCCGATGTCTGACGCCCTCGGACCCCGCATCCTTCTGAAGGAGGATCGCCGCTCTGAAGGACGCACGGCCCAGGATTCTCCTTCAGAATCGCGATCGTCCTGGAATCGCGAACCCCTGTCGCCGTCGTTCGACGAGGGCTCCTCCGTCCGCGCGGCCGTCGCGGGCGTGGACAGGCTGGTCATCGCAGCCGCCGACGGGACGGAGCTCGTGCACGGCGTCTCGCTGTCGGTGCGACCGGGCGAGGCACTGGGGGTGGTGGGGGAGTCCGGAAGCGGCAAGACCCTCACCTGCCGCGCACTTCTGGGCATCCTCCCCGAGGGGCTCTCCGTCACAGGAGGAAGCGTTCAGGTCGAGGGGCGCGACCTCACCGCGGCATCCGAGCGGGAGTGGCGGTCCGTGCGGGGCACGCGCATCGGCGCCGTCTTCCAGGATCCGGCGTCCTACCTGAACCCCGCCATCCCGGTCGGCGCCCAGCTGCAGGAGACCCTGCGGGTGACGGCCGGCGTGCCGCGCGCCCAGGCGCGGTCGCGCGCGAGAGAACTGCTCGACGACCTCGGCATCCGCCGCGTCGACCTCGTGCTGCGGCAGCGCGTCGCCGAGCTGTCCGGCGGGATGCTGCAGCGCGTGCTGATCGCGATGGCGCTCGCCGCCGACCCGGCGGTGCTCATCGCCGACGAGGCCACGACCGCGCTGGATGTGACCGTGCAGGCCGAGCTGCTCGAGCTGCTCGCCCGGCTGCGGCGCGAACGCGGGCTGGCGCTCATCCTGGTCTCGCACGACCTCGCGGTGGTCGCGCAGGTGTGCGAGCGCGTGCTGGTGTTCCGGGACGGCCGCGTCGTCGAGGGCGGGGCGACCTCGCGCGTGCTGCACGCGCCGGGGCATCCGTACACCCGCTCGCTGCTCGCCGCGCACGCGGCATACGGACTGGAGAGGTTCCTGCGATGACGCATGACGAAGGCCGCGGTCCGCTGCTCGAACTCCAGGACCTGTCCGTCGACTACGGGCCGGTGCGCGTGCTCGACCGGCTGTCGCTGCGACTGCGCGCCGGCCAGGTCGTCGGCGTCGTCGGCGAGTCCGGATCCGGCAAGACCACGCTGGCCAAGGCGGTGCTGCGCACGGTCGATGCGGCGAACGGACGCGTGCTCGTGGACGGGCAGGACATCACCCGGCTGCGCGGAGGCGCCCTGCGACGCTGGCGGCGCTCGGGCGCCGTGCAGTACGTGTTCCAGGACCCGCTGCGGTCGCTGGATCCCGGCATCCGCATCGGCGAATCGATCGCGGAGGGGCTGCGCATCGCGCGCATCCCGGCGGACCAGGCCCGCGAGCGCGTGGATGCCGCGGTCGAGGCCGTGGGTCTGGATGCCGAGCTGCTCACCAGGCTGCCCGCCGGGCTCAGCGGCGGTCAGCGTCAGCGCGCCGCGATCGCCAGGGCGCTCGTCGTGCAGCCGCGCCTGCTCGTGCTGGACGAACCGGTGAGCGCACTGGACGCCGCCAGCCGGGATCGGGTCGTGCAGGCGCTCATCGCCCTGCGCCGCAGCCGCGACGAGCAGCTCGGGATGCTGGTGATCTCGCACGACATCGGCTCGCTCGCCGCCCTGAGCGACCGGCTCGTCGTGCTGCACCACGGCCGCATCGTGGAGGACGGTCTCACCTCCCAGATCGTCGCGAGGCCGCAGCATCCGTACACCCGACGTCTCATCGATTCGGTCCCCGTGATCGACATCCGCCAACCCAACCGACCCGCACCCCTCGCAAGGAGCTGACATGCCCATCGAACTGCTCGGAATGATCGCCACGACCGCAGGGTCCGAGACCAAGGCGGTGGACGGCCCGGTCGTCGACCCCGCCTACGTGAAGGAGTTCTCCCGCGCCCACGAGGAGGCGGGGTTCGACCGCATCCTGATCGGCTACAGCGCCAGCTCGCCGGACGGCTTCGCCGTGGCCGCCACCGCGCTGCACGCCACCGACTCGCTCAAGGTGCTGATCGCGCACCGACCGGGATTCGTCGCGCCGACCCTCGTGGCGCGCAAGCTCGCCACCCTCGACCACCTCACCGGTGGCGGACGCGTGGCGATCCACCACATCTCCGGCGGCAGCGAGGCGGACCAGCGCCGGGACGGCGACTTCAGCGAGAAGTCCGACCGCTACCGTCGCACCGGCGAGTTCATCGAGGTGCTGCGACGCACCCTCACCTCGGAGGAGCCGTTCGACTACGAGGGCGACTTCTACCGCTTCGAGGGCGCGTTCTCGGCGGTCAAGCCGGCGACCGAGGCGGGGATCCCGATCTTCTTCGGCGGACTGCCGGAGGGCGCGGTCGAGGTCGGCGCCAACGGCGCTGACGTCTACATGCTTTTCGGAGAGCCGCTGGCCGACGTCGCCGAGCACATCCGCACGATCCGGGCAGCCGCGGCCAAGGCGGGCCGCCATGTCGACTTCAGCCTGTCGACGCGGCCGATCATCGCCGACACCGAGGAGGAGGCATGGGCGAAGGCCGACCGCATCTACGCGGAGGCCGCCGAGCTCAAGGCCCGGGCGAGCTCCGGCGACACGCTCGCGTTCGCGAGCCCGCGGCGGCGCGAGCAGCGCTCGCTGTCGGCGGACCTGCTGCAGCAGCACGCGCAGCGCGGCGACGTGCACGACGAGAGGCTCTGGCTGGGCATCACCAAGCTGATGGGCCCGGCGGGGAACTCCACCGCCCCGGTCGGCACGCCCGCGCAGGTCGCGGAGGCGCTGCTGAAGTACTACGACCTGGGCGTGACGCGCTTCCTCATCCGCGGCTTCGACCCGCTGGGCGACGTGCGCGACTGGGGTCGCGAGCTCATCCCGCTGCTGCGTGAGGGCGCGCGCCTGCGCGACGAGGAGCGCGCGGCCGCCTGACACACCGCGGCGGAGGGGCTCAGGGGATCAGGATGATCTTGCCGTCGGCGGCGTGCTGCTCGATCAGCTCGTGGGCGCGCGCCGCCTCGGCGAGGGGCAGCTCCGGACCGAGCTCCACCTGGAAGTCGCCGGCCTCGATCAGGTTGATCGCCACACCCACGGCCTCGCGCCGCCAGGCCAGCTGCTCCTCGGTGAGCGGGTCGGGGCTGCCGCCGGAGTAGGCCTGGATGCCGAAGGAGGCGGCATCCGGTCCCCGCACGATCGTCGCGATCCGGGCCTGGTCGGCGACCAGCTCGAGGGAGGTCCGGATCGCCTCGTCGGTGCCGGCGCCGTCCAGCGCGACCGTGATGCCCTGCGGGGCCGCCTCGCGGACGCGGTCGGTGAGACCGTCGCCGTAGGCGACGGGGATCGCGCCCAGGGCGCGGAGCTGCTCGTGCCGCGCGGGACTCGCGGTCGCGATGACCGTCGCTCCCCACAGCACGGCGAACTGGATCGCCGCCTGGCCGACCGCGCCGGAGCCGGCGTGGATGAGCAGGGTGTCCCCCTTGCGCACGCCGAGCGAGCGCAGCGACTGGTAGGCCGTGCCGGCCGGGATGCTGAGTGCGGCGCCCTCCGCCGAGGTGACCCCGTCGAGCAGGCGGGTGATGTTGTGCACCGGAACCGCGAGCGCGGATGCATAGGTGCCCCGGGTGTCGCCGATCGCCACGCGCTCGCCGACCGCGAAGCCGGTGACGCCCTCGCCGATCGACGTGATCGTCCCGGCGCCGTCGAATCCGACGTGGCGCGGTTCGGTGATCGGCGGCAGAGGGCGCTTCCCGGAACGCTGCTTGACGTCGATCGGGTTGACGCCGGCGGCCTCGATCCGCACGACCACCTCGCCAGGGCCGGCGACGGGATCGGGCACCTCCACCAGCCGGAGGACGTCAGGGGAGCCGAGTTCGGTGTGGACGATCGCGCGAGCCATGCATTCAGGCTAACGCGCGACAACTCGTCGGGGGCGTTTCGTCTCGCTGCGCTCGCTCAACGACCGGGAGAAGCCGAGAGCGCCTTCATGATCCGCTGCGGCGAGACGGGCTGCGCCGTGCCCAGGCGCTGCGCGAACACGCTCACCCGGTACTCCTCCAGCAGCCAGCGCACCTCCACGAGGGCGGCCGGGGCATCGGAGGCGGGCGGGATCGTGCCGCCGGCGTCCTCGAACGCCTTCGCCATGCGCTCGTACTCGGTCATGCGGGCGCGATCCTTGCCCGGCTCGTTCGCGAGCGTCTTCAGCCGGTCCAGCATCCCGTCCAGGTAGCGGGGCAGGTGCGCGAGCCGCTCCACGCCGGTGGCCGAGATGAAGCCGGGGCGGATGAGGCCGCTCAGCTGGGAGCGGATGTCGTTCAGTGGGCCGAGCAGCGCGAGCGAGTTCTGCGACTTGATGCCGCGCTCCACGTCGCGGCTCTTCGTCAGGATGCGGGCGACCAGCGACACGCATGCGAACAGGCTGTCCACGAGAGCGGCGTTCACGGCATCCCGCACCCGCCGGAACTCCGCCTCGGTGCGGATGAGGCCGCCGGGCACCTCGCCCTCGATGAGCCCGCGCACGACGGCAGTGCGGGCGTCCTCGATCAGCGCCGCCACGTTCTGGTAGGGCGACGCGGCGAGTGCGAGCTTCTCCGCCGAGGTGAGATGGTTCTGCACGTAGGACGCGGGGGAGGGCACGTTCAGCAGCACCAGGCGCAGCACCCCGTCGCGGGTCGCGGATGCCGCGGCGTCCGCCGTCGCCTCCAGTCGCACCGACACGTTCGCGCCGCGGTCGACGATGGCGGGGTAGCCGCGCACCACGCCGCCCGCGACCTTGGTGTCGAGCACGTCGGGAAGATCGCCGAAGGTCCAGTCCGTCAGGCCGTCGCGCTCGATCGGACCTCGGGCGGATGCCGCGGCGACGGACGCGGCGTCGGGCCTGCGCGCACCCTTCTCGGGGGCATCCGGCCGCGCGATCGAGCGCGCGACGCTCTGCCGCGAACGGTCCGAGAGCCGCTGCTGCAGGGTCGCCAGATCACGGTCGGAGCCCACGACGCGCCCGCGCTCGTCGACCGCGCGGAAGTTCATCCGCAGGTGCCCCGGCACACGGTCGTCCTCGAAGTCGGATGCCGCGACGCGCTGGTTCGCGATCGGCTGGATCAGCCGGGCCAGCGACTCCTTGAGCGAGCGCTCCGGCATCCCGGCATGGTTCTCGGGGCCGTCCTGGGCGAGCTGCTCGCCCAGCTTCGCGGCCCAGTCCGCGGCAGGCACGACATGGCGGCGGACGGCCTTCGGCAGCGCGCGGAGCAGGGCGGTGATGAGCTCGTCGCGCAGCCCGGGCACCTGCCAGTCGAATCCGGTGTCGCGGATCTGCTGCAGCAGCGCGAGTGGAAGCACCACGCTCACACCGTCGTCCTCCGCGCCCGGCTCGAAGCGGTAGGCGAGGCCCAGCACCTGGTCGCCCTGCGTCCAGCGGGTGGGGAACTCGGACTGGTCGGCGCGATCCTCGTCCTCGAGCAGGTCGCTCTCGCGCATGACGAGCAGCTTCGGCGTGGACGCCAGGGCGTCGCGCCACCACTTCTCGAAGGAGCGCACGTCGAACACCTCGTGCGGGATGCGCTGGTCGTAGAAGGCGAACACGGTCTCGTCGCCGGCGAGGATGTCACGGCGGCGCTCGCGCTCCTCCAGCTTCTCCAGACGGCGGCGCAGCTCGGCGTTCGCGCGCCAGAAGGCGCTGACCCTCTTGTCGATGCGCGAAGGATCCCACTCGCCCTCGACCAGGGCGTGCCGCAGGAACAGCTCGCGCGCGCCGGCGCGGTCGATGCGCGCGAACTGCACGCGCCGCCGGGGGATGATCTCCACCCCGAACAGCGTCACCTTCTCGAACGCGACCGCGGCCCCGGCATCCTTCGACCAGTGCGGCTCGGTGACCTGCCGCTTGGCGAGGTCGCCCGCGATGGTCTCCGCCCAGGCGGGGTCGATCGCCGCGACCGTGCGCGCGAAGGTGCGCGAGGTCTCCACGATCTCGGCGGCCATCACGGCCTGCGGGGCCTTCTTGCGCAGACCCGAGCCGGGGAAGATCGAGAAGCGGATGCCGCGGGCGCCGCGGTACTCCGCGATGCGGCGCTTCTCACCCTTCTTCGGCTTGTCCTTGTTGGCGCTCCCGGCCGCGGTCCGCTCGTCCAGGACGCCGATCTGCGAGAGGAGCCCCGAGAGGATCGCGCGGTGTACGGCGTCCGCGTCGGTGCTGGGCGCGCCACCCGCGTCGGCGGTGTCCTTGGGGGCCTTCACGAGTGTGCGCAGCTGGCGGTGCACGTCGAACCACTCGCGCACACGGACGTAGTTCAGGTGCTCGCTGCGGCACATCCGGCGGAACGCGCTGGAGCCCAGCTCCCGCTGCTGCTCGCGCAGGTGGTTCCACAGCTTCAGCAGTGAGAGGAAGTCGCTGGTCGGGTCGGCGAAGCGCGCGTGCATGCGGTCGGCCTCGTCCCGCACCGACTGCGGGGCATCCGCGGAGGGGCGCTCGCGCACGTCCTGGATGGACAGGCCGGCTACGATCGGCATGACGTCGCGCAGCACGCCGGAGCCCGCGGCGGCGCCGGCGACCAGCATCCGGGCGAACCGCGGATCCATCGGCATCCGGGAGATCTCCCGGCCGATCCTCGTGAGGCGGGGCTGTCCGGTCCCTGAACCCGACGAAGGGCGCGTCAGTTCCACCGCACCGATCTCGGTGAGCAGGTCGAGGGCGGCCTTGACGCCGCGGGAGTCCGGGGGAGTGAGGAACGGGAACTCGGTGATGTCGCCGAAGCCGAGCGAGAGCATCTGCAGCACGACCGAGGCCAGCGAGGTGCGCAGGATCTCGGGCTCGGTGAATTCCGGGCGCTTGGAGAAGTCGTCCTCGCTGTAGAGACGGATCGCGATGCCGTCGCTGGTGCGCCCCGCGCGGCCCGAGCGCTGGTTCGCGGATGCCTGCGACACCGCCTCGATGGGCAGGCGCTGCACCTTGGATCGTGCGCTGTACCGCGAGATGCGGGCTGTGCCGGTGTCGATCACGTACTTGATGCCGGGCACCGTGAGGCTGGTCTCCGCGACGTTCGTGGCCAGCACCACCCGGCGGCGCACTCCCGCGACGCGCGAGCGCTCGAACACACGATGCTGCTCGGCCGCGGACAGGCGTCCGTACAGGGGCAGCACCTCGACCGGCGCGGCCTGCGAGCGATAGGCGCCGCGGACGGCTTCGGCGGCGTCGCGGATCTCGGCCTCGCCCGGCAGGAACACCAGCACGTCGCCCGGCGCCTCGCGGTCCAGCTCGCGCAGCGCCGCGACGATGGCGGTGACCTCGTCCTCGGGCTCCGCGCCGCTCGCGCCAGAACTCCGGAGATTCTTGGCCGAACCGCGCGTCGCGGCCCGGTTTCCGCTGGTTTCGTCGGATTCTTCCGGAGTTGTGGCGTCGTCCACCAGCGGGCGGTATCGGATCTCCACAGGGTACGTCCGGCCCGAGACCTCGATGATCGGCGCATGCCTTGATTCGGTCCCTGAGCCCGTCGACGGGTCCGAGAAGTGCGCCGCGAAGCTCTGCGGGTCGATGGTCGCCGAGGTGATGATCACCTTGAGGTCGGGCCGCTCCGGCAGGATGCGGTGCAGATAGCCCAGCAGGAAGTCGACGTTGAGCGAGCGCTCGTGCGCCTCGTCGATGATGATCGTGTCGTAGCGGCGCAGCAGCCGGTCGCGGTGGATCTCGTTGAGCAGGATGCCGTCGGTCATCAGGGCGATGCGCGTGGCATCCGACACCTGATCCGTGAACCGCACCTTGTAGCCGACCAGGTCGCCCAGCTCGACGTGCAGCTCCTCGGCGACGCGCTCGGCGATGGTGCGCGCGGCGAGCCTCCGCGGCTGGGTGTGCGCGATGCGCTCGCGGCCCAGCTCCAGGCAGATCTTCGGAAGCTGCGTGGTCTTTCCGGAGCCGGTGGCGCCGGCCACGATCACCACCTGATGGTCGCGGATCGCGTCGGCGATCTCCCCGCGGGCGGCGGAGACCGGCAGCTCCGGGGGGTACACGATGACGGGCGAGGACATAGCCCTCCAGCCTAACGCGCCCTTCGTCTCGCTGCGCTCGCTCAGGAACCGGCTTCCGAACCGGTCCCTGAGCGAGGAACGCAGTGACGAGACGAAGGGTGTCGGATCAGAAGTGCGTGCCGCCGTCGATGCGCACCTCGGTGCCGGTGATGAACTTGCCGTCGGCGCTGGCCAGCATCGCCACGACGCCGGCGACCGACTCGGGTCCCGCGAAGCCCTGGCCGATGGCCGGGGCGAGCTTCATGAACAGGCTCATGTCGGCATCCTCGGGGAGGCCCGGACCGACGCTCTGCTTGCTCTGGCCGGATCCGTCGGTCATGCCCGACGAGATCGAGCCGGGCTGGACCGAGGTGAAGCGGATGCCCTGCTTGGCATACTCCGCGGCGAGGGCATGGGTCATCGACTGCACGCCGCCCTTGCTGGCCGCGTACGCCGCCATGTAGGGGTGCGCGAACATCGCCGAGGTGGAGCTGAAGTTCACCACGGCGGAGTCGGTGCCCTCGAGCAGCGCGGGGATCGCCTCGCGGATCATCAGGAAGGTACCGACCAGGTTCACCTGGATGACCTGCTGGAACTGGTCGAGCGTCGTCTGGTCGGTGTGCGAGGAGCGCAGGATGCCGGCGGCGTTCACCAGCACGTCCAGGCCGCCCAGCGCGTCGACGGCTGCGGCCACACCGGCCTTGGCCGATGCCGGAGCCGCCCCCGGTGACGAGTGCGCGGCGACCTTCGTAGCGGTTCATGATGATTCCTCTCCTCGGCGGGTCCGGGATCGGATCCGTCATGATGCTCGGGCAACCCCCGGCGGGTCCTGGATCGAATCCGTCATGATGCCGCCGCGCTGTTCGCCCACCACGGCGTCGCGCAGGTCACCACCGCGCAGATCGCGGATGCTGCCGGCGTCTCGCTGCGCACCTTCTACCGCTACTTCGACACGAAGGAGCAGGCCGTCGCCCCGGTGCTTGAGATCGGGGCCGCGCGCTGGCATGAGCTGCTCGCCTCCGCCGACGGCGAGGCCCGCGCAGCGATCGTGGCGGCGATCGACGAGGTGCTGACCGTGGACGGAGCGGATGCCGTCGAGCAGATGCTCGGCATCCGGCCGCTCCTGCGCGCACTGCCGGACGACACCGAGCTGCGGGCCGTGTGGCATCGGGTGAATCACGACTCCGAGGAGCTCATCTGCGGCATCATCGCCGAGCACGAGGGATGGGCATCCGATCGGTTCCATGCGCGGCTGCTCGCGGTCGCCGCCACCGAGGCGATCCGCATCGGCCTGGAGGAGTGGGCGGCGTCCGAGGCCGGCACGATCGGCGCCGGTTCGCCGGCGCAGCTGGCGCGGCTCGCGTTCGACGTCCTCGCGCCGCAATAGAGGTCCCGGCCGGGATACTGGATGCCATGCCCATTCCCGTGATCCTCGACTGCGACCCCGGCCACGACGACGTCTTCGCGATCTGGCTCGCCGCCGCGAACCCCGCGATCGACTTGCGCGCCGTCACGACGGTCGGGGGCAACGGCCTGCTGGAGCACACCACGCTGAACGCGCGCGTCGCGCTCACCGTCGCGGGTGTCGACGGCGTTCCCGTCGCACGCGGCGCGGCCGGCCCCCTCGCGGGCTCGCTGCACCCCGCCGAGGACATCCACGGCGCCAACGCGCTGGGCGGACCCGTGCTCCCCGAGCCGACCGTGCCGCTCGACGAGCGGGACGCGCAGACGCTCATGCGCGACGTGATCCAGGCATCCGAGGCGCCCGTCACGATCGTCGCGACCGGGCCGCTGACGAACATCGGCCTGCTGGTGCGCGACCACCCCGACCTGATCCCCGGCATCGCGCGGGTGATCTGGATGGGCGGCTCCACGACGCGCGGCAACGCCACGCCCTACGCCGAGTTCAACGCCCTGACCGACCCGGAGGCCATCGCGCTGGTGCTCGACAGCCGTGTGGACTTCACGATGGTCGGGCTGAACATCACGCATCAGGCACTCGTCACCCGCGAGGTGCGCGAGCGCATCGGGCGGATCGGAACCCGCACGGCGGCGTTCGGCTCGGAGCTGCTGGAGTTCTTCTGCTCCACGTACGAGGTGGCCCAGGGGATGCCCGACGGGCCGCTGCACGACCCGATCACCGTGGCGATGCTCATCGACCCGGCGGTGGCGACCACGGTGCGCTCACACCTCGACATCGAGGTCGACGGGACCCACACCCGCGGCGCGACCCGCGTGGACCTGATCGACGCACTGGGCGCCGAACCCAACGCGACCATCGCGATGGACCTCGACACCGACCGCTTCTGGACGCTCGTCGAGGAGGCGGTCGCCGCGCTCGCCTGAGGCCGCGGCATCGGGTGGACTCCATCATCGCACCTGTCATCACAACCCCGTACGCTGGAGCCATGACGACTCCCACGGTTGAATTCAACGACGGACACAGCATCCCCCAGCTCGGCTACGGCGTCTTCAAGGTGCCGGCCGACGAGGCCGAGCGCGCGGTCAGCCAGGCCTTCGAGGCCGGCTACCGTCACATCGACACCGCGGCCATCTACGGAAACGAGGAGGGCGTCGGCGCCGCCATCGCGAAGAGCGGCATCGCCCGCTCGGAGCTGTTCATCACCACCAAGCTGTGGAACGACCGCCACCACGACGACGAGCCCGACAAGGCCATCGCCGAGAGCCTCGAGAAGCTGGGTCTCGAGCAGGTCGACCTGTACCTGGTGCACTGGCCGACTCCGGCCAAGGACGACTACGTGCACGCCTGGGAGAAGATGGTCGGCATCCGCGAGCGCGGCCTCGCCCGCTCGATCGGCGTCTCGAACCACCTCGTCCCGCACCTGGAGCGCATCGTCGAGGCGACCGGCGTCGTCCCCGCCGTGAACCAGATCGAGCTGCACCCCGCCTACCAGCAGCGCGAGATCACCGACTGGGCCGCCGCGCACGGCGTGCTCATCGAGTCGTGGGGTCCGCTCGGCCAGGGCAAGTACGACCTGTTCGGCGCAGATGCGGTGGCATCGGCTGCTGCGGCCACCGGACGCACCCCGGCCCAGGTCGTGCTGCGCTGGCACCTGCAGAAGGGCTTCATCGTCTTCCCGAAGTCGGTGCGCCCCGAGCGGATGGCCGAGAACATCGACGTCTTCGACTTCGAGCTGACCGATGCGCAGATCGCCGCGATCGACGCCATGGACCCGGGCGACGGCTCGGGTCGCGTCAGCGCCCACCCGGACGAGGTCAACTGATCCCTTCCCGCCGTCTCCGGCCACCCGCCGGATGACGCCATGTTTCGACTGCATGACGCCCCGTGTCGCTTCCCGTGACGCGGGGCGTTCTGCTCACTACCGTCGGAGGCATGCCAGCCCTCTACCGCGTCGTCGCCGTCTCCGGATCCCTGCACGAGCCCAGCAAGACCACCGCGCTGCTGCGCGCCATCGCGGACGCGGTGGCGGAGCGGATCGACGTGGACGTGCGCATCATCGAGCTCACCCAGATCGGACCTGGTCTCGCCGGCGCACTGCGGCGAGACGACCTGCCTCCCGCGGTGGAGGCGCAGCTGCAGGCGATCGAGGAGGCCGACCTGCTCATCGTGGGGAGTCCGGTCTACCGGGCCTCGTTCACCGGGCTGTTCAAGCACCTGTTCGACTTCATCGGCCAGTACGCCCTGGTCGGCAAGCCCGTGCTGCTGGCGGCCACCGGCGGCGGCGAACGGCACGCCCTGATCCTCGAGCACCAGCTGCGCCCGCTGTTCGCCTTCTTCCAGGCGCTCACCCTGCCGCTGGGCGTCTACGCCAGCAACACCGACTTCGACGGCTACGAGATCCGGTCGCCGCAGATCCTCGACCGCATCGCGCTCGCCGCCGAGAGGGCGCTGCCGCTGGTCGGGTTCGCGCCGGTCGCCGACCCCCGCGCGCTCGCCGCGTTCTGACGGCCCGCGTCCCGGGGCCCGCGGCGTACCGTGGGTGCCATGACCAACCGGCTCGCCGACACCCTCAGCCCCTACCTGCGCGCGCACGCCGAGAACCCGGTGGACTGGCGACCGTGGAGCACCGAGGCGTTCGACGAGGCCGTGCGTCGTGATGTGCCGCTGCTGATCTCGATCGGCTACTCCCCCTGCCACTGGTGCCACGTCATGGCGCGCGAGTCCTTCTCCGATGCGGCCACGGCCGCGCAGATCAACGAGGGCTTCGTGGCGGTGAAGATCGATCGCGAGCAGCATCCGGAGGTGGATGCGGCGTTCATGGCCGCGGCATCCGCGTTCACGCAGAACCTCGGCTGGCCGCTGACCGTGTTCACCACGCCGCAGGGCGGAACGTTCTACACCGGCACCTACTGGCCGCCGGAGGCGCGCGGCGGAACGCCGGCCTTCCGCGACGTGCTGACGGCCGTGCGGGAGGCGTGGACGGACCGGCATGACGAGGTGCTCGCCTCGGCGGATGCCGTGGCCGACGCGCTGCGGGCTGCCGCGCACGCGCCGGAGCCGCAGCTCCCCGACGTCAGCGCGCTGCGCGCCGCGGCGGGCACCATCATCGAGCGAGAGGACCGCCTGTTCGGCGGCTTCGGCGGGGCCCCGAAGTTCCCGATGGCCACGACGCTGCGATTCCTGCAGCATCCGGCGGCCGGCGGAACGGACGCCGTGGATCGAGCGCTCGCGGCGATGGCCGGGTCCGAGCTGAGGGACCCCGTCGACGGCGGCTTCTTCCGGTACGCGACCCAGCGGGACTGGACCGTGCCCCACTACGAGCGGATGCTGACCGACAACGCGCAGCTGCTGGAGGTGGCGCTGGACGCCGGGCGGGCGGACATCGCGGCGGGGGTCGCGGGCTTCCTGCTGAACGTGCTGCGGCGCGAGGGCGGTGCGTTCGGTGCGGCGCAGGACTCGGAATCGTGGATCGACGGCGAGCGCAGCGAGGGCGGCTACTACCGACGGGACGCGGCGGGCCGCGGGGAGCTCGAACCGCCGGCGGTGGACGGCAAGGTGCTGACCGGCTGGAACGGCCTCGCGATCGGCGCGCTCGCGCGGGCCGGTGCCGTGCTGGGGGAGTCCTCGTGGGTGGACGCGGCCACGGGGGCTGCGGCGCACGTGCTGAGAGTGAACCGCTCGGCGCCGGGGGATCTCGTGCGCTCGTCCCTGGACGGCGTCGCGGCGGATGCCGTGGCGACCACCGCCGACCTCGGTCTGCTCGCCGACGGGCTGTTCGCGCTGGCTCTCGCGACCGGCGACGCCGCCTGGGCGTCGCGCGCGCTCGGGGTGCTGGGAACGAGAGCCGCGTCGGATCCGGTGCTCGCCGGACGGGGCATCGTGCGGGGCGCCGATGACGGCGACGGCGATCTCCCCTCGGGGCCCGCGGCCCTGGCATCCGCTCATCTCACCGCCTGGCGGCTGGGCGCCGGGGAGTCGCACCGCGCGCAGGCCGAGCAGCTCGTGGCGAGCGTCGCGGGGCGCGCCCTGCAGCATCCGATCGCCTACGGGGCGATCCTGCGCGTCGCGGCGGGTCTCGCTCAGCCGCCGCGGCAGGTCGTGGCCGTCGTCACCTCGCGCGACGGCGCCCTCGCGGACGCGGCGCGCGCGGCGGATGCCGATGTGGTCACCGTCGTCTCGCCCGAGCAGGCGAGGACGTTCGCGGATGCCGGATTCGAGCTCTTCGAGGGCAAGGACGCCGCCGAAGGCGTCGTCTACGACTGCCGCGACTTCGTGTGCCGGCTGCCGACCGCGGATCCGCGGGCCCTTCGTCTCGCTCCGCTTGCTCGGGAACCGGGCTCCGGGCGCTGATCCCGGTGTGAGGTCGCGCAACCGGGCCCGCCCGGCGCACCAGCCCGTCGACCAGGCCGGCCCGCCGAGCCTGTTCTCGGATGTGCGCATGATCGCCGTGTATCAGAAGCTTGCTACACGTCGCCTCTTTCGTGTACTTTCTCAGTAGTACACGAAAGGTGGGGTCATGGCAGGCTTCGCGCTCAATCTCTATGCGATCGGCATCGTCATCGCTGTCGTCATCGTGTGGTTCATCGCCCACCGGCGACGCACGGCTCGGCTGCCCGAGCACATCGTGCCGGTGGTCGCAGCCTCGCGTCGTCGGGCGCTGATGGCCATCGTCTGCGCGCTTTCGGTCTTCTTCGCGCTGGTGGTTGCAGGCCTGACTCTCCCCGGGCTGCTGGGCTCGCCCTTCGCATTCGCATCCACGCTCGCCGGCGCTGCGGGCCTGCTGCTGTACGCGCTCACGCCACCGCGCGTAGCGGAGGTTCCGGCGGGTGCGCCTCGCTCGGCAGGGCTCGAGCGCCGCTCCTGGCTGTCGGTGATCCCGAAGGGGTGGCTGCACGGCTTCGCCGAGGTCGGCGCGGTGTTCGTGATCGTCATCGTCTTCTGCGGGCTCACGGCGGATGCGGATGATCACGGCCGATCCCGCGGGATCGGATTCGGCGACGAGGACGTGTCCAGTCTCGCGACTCCCTATCCCGGCTGGTTCTACGGGGTTCCGGCGCTCGTCGGACTCAGCGTGCTCGCCGCAGCGGTGGTCCTGGCGCTGCATCGCATCGGCTCGGCGCCGGCATTCCCGGCACCGGAGGATGCCAACGCCGACATGCAGTGGCGACAGGCGTCGGCCTCCGTCATCCTCAAACTGGCGATGGGCGCCATGCTGTTCACTCTCGGCGGGATCATGCTGATGGCGGGAAGCGTCATGAGCAGTGCTGTCATCGAAGACGTGACATCCGTGGTCTGGTCGGTGATCAGCGACGCGATGTTGATCATGGGGATTGTCGCGCTCGTCGTCAGCATCGTCAGCGTCACCCTCGCCGCGCTCACGGCGTTCACGATCGGCGAGAGGCTCACCCGCGTTCCGGAGCCAGTGCGATGATCACGGTCGATCCGGCCAGCGCACTCGCGCCGTTCGAGCAGATTCGCTCGCAGCTGGCCGACGGCATCCGATCCGGCGAACTCGGCAACGGCCACCGCCTCCCGTCGATCCGCCAACTGGCCGGCGACCTGCGGGTGGCCGCCGGCACGGTCGCGAAGGCCTACGCACTGCTCGAGGAGGAGGGGCTCGTCGAGACGAGCCGTGCCCGCGGCACGCGCGTGCGGGACGGGCACGCCTATCCGCAGGCCGTGCGCGCCGCCGCGCAGGCGTTCGTCGCAGCATCCGTCGGGCTGAGCCTCGACGAGGCGCTGGGCGCGATCCGCGCGGAGTGGAACTCAGCCTGATCAGCGCGTCCCGATGGGTGGAAGCTGGTCGACGTCGGTCCACACCTCGGTCAGTCGTACGATCAGCCCCTCGCGCATGCGCGCGAAGCTCGCGCACTCGAAATGCTGGATCGCATCGTCCGTCCGACCCGTCACGTGCGACCGGCACGCCGCCGTGTCGTCCTCCGCGACGAGCTCTTCGACTCGCAGGCGGTCGAAGCCCGGGTATCCCGCGTTGAACGCGATCCAGCTCTCCCGTCCGAAGGTCTCGCCGGTGTGCACCAGGACGCACACGAACTCCTCATGCAGGAACGGCGAGAGGTCCTCCCAGCGGTGCTCGTCGATCGCCGTCATCAGGCCGGTCAGTGCAGCTCGCGCATCCATCCGCCCAGCGTAGGCCGATCACGGTACGGGGTATCCTTGCCCCTCGGGTCGACGGCGCACCCGCGCACCGTCCCGCGACGAGGAGGGCGTGCCGAGGGCGGTGACGGAGCAGCATCCGCCTACCCGGTAGCCTTGCCAGTCGAACCGGCACGCCCGCCGGCCACCCACACGATCCCCAGGGGGACCGCATGTCCGTAGGCCTGCTCGCTGTCGTCGACGACATCCTCAGCGCTGCCGTCAAGGCATCCGCGAAGACGGCCGGCGTCGTCATCGATGATGCCGCCGTCACTCCGCAGTACGTGCAGGGGCTCACCCCCGCACGCGAGCTGCCGGTGGTCGGCAAGATCGCGCTCGGGTCGATCGCGAACAAGTTCATCGTGATCATCCCCATCGCGCTGCTGCTCACCGCCTTCGCGCCGGGGGTGCTTCCGTACCTGCTCATCGTCGGCGGCACCTACCTCTGCTTCGAGGGCGCCGAGAAGGTGCTGGAATGGTTCGGATTCGGGCACGGCCATGGCGACGAGGGGGAGCGCGACGAGAACCGGCTGGTCTGGGGAGCGATCCGCACCGACCTGATCCTCTCCACCGAGATCATGCTCATCTCGCTGGCGAGCCTGGACAAGAACCTCGGCATCTGGCAGACGCTCGGCGTGCTGGCCGTCATCGCGCTGATCATGACGGGCGTCGTGTACGGCGCCGTCGCGCTGCTGGTGAAGATCGACGACATCGGGCTCGGCATGGCGAAGAGCCCGGTGCGCCGGGTGCGCCACACCGGAGCGCGGATCGCGCGCTCCATGCCGGCGGTGTTCCGGGTGATCAGCGTGGTCGGCACCGTGGCGATGCTCTGGGTGGGCGGTCACCTGGCGATCGTGAACCTCGGCGAGGTCGGTCTGCACTGGCCGGCCGACCTGCTGCACGGCGTGGACGAGCTGCTCGCCCCGCTGGGCGCGGTCGTCGCCTGGGTGGGCGACACGGCGGTCTCGGCGGTCGCAGGTCTGCTGCTCGGCCTGGTGGTCGTCGGCGTGGTGCTCGGCGTCGGGCGGATGCTGGGGAAGAGGCCGCGCCTGGACGAGGGGCACCGCGCGCCGGAGGACGCGTCCGCCGCGCACTGAGCCCTGCTCGGCTCAGGACTGGTTGCGCGGATGCCGCCGGGCGGCGCGCTCGTTGCCGCGCCGGTAGTTCCCGGTCAGACGCGCCATGAGCAGCTGCGGATCCTCGGTGTCGATCCGCGCCAGGAAGTCGGCCGCCTTCGCGCCCCGCAGGGTGGCGGCGCGGACGCCGTGATGCAGGATCACGATCTCGTCGCCGCGGACCAGATGCTCGAAGCCGTGGGGTGCGGGCATGCGCTCAGATCCAGCCCGGCAGCCAGTTGTGGATGAGCCAGAACTCGTAGGGCACGCTCATGCCCGTCCACACCGGGTAGTAGAAGACGGACACCAGCACGACGACGCACAGATAGACGACGACCGTGCGCTGACCGGCCTGCCTGCGGTGCAGCGGAGCATCCCTCCCGCCTGCGAGCTCCCGCAGCGCGACCGCGAGCCCGATCACCAGGAACGGCACCATCGCGATCGTGTAGAACTGGAAGATCGTGCGGTTGCCGACCAGCAGCCACGGCACATAGGTCGCGACAAGTCCCACCAGCGGCAGGGTCAGGGCGGGCCCGGCGGGCTTCCGGTCGATGAGCCCGCGCACGAACCGGTAGAGCAGGTACAGTGCGGCGGCGATGCTCGCGTACCAGATCAGCGGGTTCGGCACGGAGGAGATCACCGCGATGCAGTGGTCGGTGCCGCACCCGGTGGGGTTGTCGCCGACCCAGATCGCGGTCGGCCGCAGCAGGAACGGCCACTGCCAGGCCGGGCTCGCGTAGGGGTGCGGGCTGTGCAGCCCGACGTGGAACTTGAGGATCGCCTCGTGGTACTTCCACAGGGCGACCAGCGGATCGGCATCCGCCTGCCGGCCGTACCCGCCCGAGGTGATCAGCCAGCCCGTCCACGAGACCAGGTACGTCGCCAGGGCCGGGCCCACCGAGAGGAGGAAGGATGCCGGGCCCTGCCGGAACACGGCATCCGTCGGCCACAGCGCGACGCCCGCCCGTCGTCGCGCGAGCGCATCGGTGACGACCACGTACAGGCCGAACACGGCCAGCGCGTACACCCCCGACCACTTGACCGCCGCGGATGCTCCGAAGGCGACGCCGGCCGCGATCAGCCACGGTCGCGCCCACAGCACGGGTCCGTTCATCAGCGGTGGATCGTCGGGGCCGCGGTCGGTGCCGATCATCGCCAGCAGCGGCATGGTGCGCCGCCGGTCCAGCATCACGAAGAGCACGCCCAGCATCACGAAGAAGGCGAGGATGCCGTCCAGCAGCGCGATGCGGCTCATCACGATCCCGAGCCCGTCGATCGCGAGCAGGCCGCCGGCGATCGCGGCGACCGTGCGAGACCGGGTCAGCAGCAGCGCGACCAGGTAGACCAGCAGCACGGTCAGCGTGCCCAGGATCGCGGTCGTCAGCCGCCAGCCCAGGCTGGAACCAGGACCGAACGCGGCGATCCCCAGCGCGATGATCCACTTGCCCAGCGGCGGGTGCACCACGAAGGAACCCGCGCTCTGCATCGCGGAGTCGTCGCCGGTCAGCAGGTGCGTGTCGGCGTCGTCACCCCACTTGGCCTCGTAGCCCAGGTTCCACAGCGACCAGGCGTCCTTGACGTAGTAGGTCTCGTCGAACATGATTTGGTGCGGGTGGGCGAGATTCACCAGCCGCAGCACGCCGGCGAGCAGCGTGATCAGCAGCGGCGTGAGCCAGCCCAGCATCCGCGCCGTCGAAGGCTTCCCCATCGCGCGATCGCGCAGCCGCTCCCAGAGCGTCGCACGATCGTCCAGCGGCGGCAGCAGGGATGCGGGCGATGTCACCTGATCAGCCTAGGCAATCCCGTCCGCGCGCCCGCATAAGCTGATCGGGTGATCATCCTGGCGGCGACCCCGATCGGCAACCTCGGCGATGCGTCCCGGCGCCTGATCGAGGTCCTCGAGAACGCCGAGATCGTCGCGGCCGAGGACACCCGCACCACGCAGCGGCTCCTGCAGGCGCTGAAGATCGAGAACCGGCCGCGGCTGATCGCCCTGCACGACCACAACGAGAAGCACAAGGCCGCCGAGCTCGCCGAGCTCGCGGAGGAGCAGGACGTCGTCGTGGTCAGCGATGCCGGGATGCCCGCCGTGAGCGATCCCGGCTACGGCCTGGTGGCAGCCGCTGTGGAGCGCTGTGTGACGGTGACCGCGATCCCCGGGCCGAGCGCGGTGCTGATGGCACTGGCGATCTCGGGTCTCCCCACCGACCGCTTCACGTTCGAGGGCTTCCTGCCGCGCAAGCAGGGGGAGCGGCGCTCGACCCTGTCGGCGCTCGCCTCCGAGCCCCGCACCATGGTGTTCTTCGAGTCCCCGTCGCGCCTGGCCTCCTCGCTCGCGGACATGGGCGCCGCATTCGGCGCCGACCGGCGCATCGCGGTGTGCCGCGAGCTCACGAAGCTCTACGAGGAGGTGCGCCGGGGCACGGCATCCGAGCTCGTGGAGTGGGCCGAGCAGGGGGTGAAGGGCGAGATCGTCGTGGTCGTGTCCGGCGCGTCGCCCGTGGCCGTCTCGGCTGAGGACGCCCTCGCTCAGGTGCAGGCGCTGGTGGCATCCGGCACCCGACTCAAGGACGCCTGCGCCGAGGTCGCCGCAGCGACGGGCCTGAGCTCCCGCGACCTCTACCAGGCCGCCCTCGCCGCCCGGCAGGCGTGACGTTCTGTCTCGCGCTGGCTCACTGTGCGACGAGTGCACCACTTGATGACGAGTGCACCATTTCTCGGCGCCGGCAACCGGTGCGCTCGTCGGTAACCGGTACAGTCGGCGCGTGACTGACTCACCGATCGCCGCGGCGTACGACGCGAGGGCTGCGGAGTACATCGCGCTCATCGGCGAGGTGGATCAGCTCGCAGAGCGGGATCGCGAGGAGATCGGCGGATGGGCGGATGCCGTTCCCGGGCGCATCCTCGACGCCGGCTGCGGACCGGGCCTGTGGACGCGGTTCCTGCACGATCGCGGGCATGAGGTGCTCGGCATCGACCTCTCCGATCAGTTCATCGCGCACGCGCGGGCACGGCATCCGCGCCTCGAGTTCCTGCATGGCTCGTTCGAGGAGCTCCCGCTCCCGGATGCCTCGCTCGGCGGCATCCTCGCCTGGTACTCGCTGATCCACACGCCGCCCGAGCAGCTCCCCGCGATCCTCGCCGAGTTCGCCCGCGTGCTCGCCCCGGGCGGCAGCATCCTGATCGGCTTCTTCGACGGCGTCCCGCGCGAGCCCTTCCCGCACGCCGTCACGACCGCGTACTTCTGGAGCGCCGAGGCGCTGACCGAACTCCTCGAGGCCGCGGGATTCGTGGTTAGGTCCGTCGAGCATCGCGGACGCGTCCCCGGCGAGGTCAGCGCACGCCCGCACGGCGCAGTGACGGCGGTCCGTCGCTGATCAGCGCCGTCTGCACGATCAACGCCGTCGCTCGATGGCGATGCGGACGATGCGGTAGATCGCGACGGCGGTGAGCAGCCCGCAGAACGCGAGGACGATGATCACGCCCGGTCCGAGCACCGGCTCGGTCACGCAGTGGCTCTCCGCACCTGAGCCCGGTGCCGCGTCCATGCAGTAACCGGTCTGCATCCCGATCGACAGGAACGCCACGAGCGGCGCGACGATCACCAGCAGTGCCCACGGCCACAGCGCAGTCCGCTCCCCGGCATCCATGCTCCACAGCATCCCACCGCCGTGCGCTTCGCGCGGAGATGCGCACCAAACGCGGCCGAATCGTCACCATCCGTCCGCGCGAAGCGCACTTCTCCGCGCGAACTGCTCACCTCTTCACCCCACTCCGCCGCTGAGCGCAGCCCCGCAAGCTCGTCCATTCCCTCGAACAGGGCAGGAGGACGTTCCCGGAGCGAGCATCGGGGAGGGACCCGCGAAGCGGGAGGGGCACCCGCTCTGCGAGCGAAGGGAACGTCCTCCTGCCCGTGTCCAGTCCGCGCCCCGACTCACAGAGGGTCGTGGTCATGCGACAAACCGCTCCCCGCTTCCCGCCTAGAATCGATCCCATGCCTGCAGGCGAGTCTTTCTACATCACCACGCCGATCTACTACCCCAGCGACGTGCCGCACATCGGCCACGGCTACACGTCCGTCGCCGTGGACACTCTTGCGCGCTGGCACCGCCAGGCCGGGGACGACACCTGGATGCTGACCGGCACCGACGAGCACGGGCAGAAGATGCTCCGTGCCGCCGCGGCGAACAACGTCACCCCGCAGGAGTGGGTCGACAAGCTGGTCGGCGAGAGCTGGTTCCCGCTGCTGAAGACCCTCGACGTGGCCAACGACGACTTCATCCGCACCACTCAGGAGCGGCACGAGAAGAACGTGCAGGTGTTCTTCCAGAAGCTGTACGACGCGGGCTACATCTACGCCGGCGAGTACGAGGCGCTGTACTGCGTGGGCTGTGAGGAGTTCAAGCCCGAGTCCGAGATCGTCGACGGCACCGGTCCCTTCGAGGGGCTGAAGGTCTGCGCGATCCACTCCAAGCCGCTCGAGCTGCTGCAGGAGAAGAACTACTTCTTCAAGCTCAGCGAGTTCCAGGACCGCCTGCTCGAGCTCTACAAGACCGAGCCCGACTTCGTGCGCCCCGACTCGGCGCGCAACGAGGTCGTCTCCTTCGTCAGCCAGGGGCTGAAGGACCTGTCCATCTCGCGCTCCACCTTCGACTGGGGCATTCCGCTTCCGTGGGACGAGTCGCACGTCATCTACGTGTGGGTCGACGCCCTGCTCAACTACGTCACCGCCGTCGGCTACGGCTCCGACGAGTCGACGTTCGACCGCCGCTGGCCGGCGTATCACGTGGTCGGCAAGGACATCCTGCGCTTCCACGCGGTGATCTGGCCCGCGCTGCTGATGGCGGCGGGGCTGGACGTGCCCAAGGGCGTCTTCGCGCACGGCTGGCTGCTGGTCGGCGGCGAGAAGATGTCGAAATCCAAGCTCACCGGCATCGCGCCCACCGAGATCACCGACGTGTTCGGCTCGGACGCCTACCGCTTCTACTTCCTCTCGGCGATCGCGTTCGGCCAGGACGGCTCGTTCTCCTGGGAGGACCTGTCGGCCCGCTACCAGGCCGAGCTTGCGAACGGCTTCGGCAATCTCGCATCGCGCACGATCGCGATGATCGAGAAGTACTTCGAGGGCGTCGTCCCCGAGGCATCCGACTACACCGACGCCGACCTCGCGATCCAGACGACCGTCGCGGATGCCGCGTCGAAGGCGGATGCCGCGATCGGCCACTTCCGCATCGACGAGGCGATCCATTCGATCTGGACGATCGTGGACGCGCTGAACGGCTACATCACCGAGAACGAGCCGTGGGCGCTGGCGCGCGACGAGGCTCAGCGTGCGCGCCTGGGCACCGTGCTGTACACCTGCGCCGAGGGTCTGCGGGCGCTCGCCGTGCTGCTCTCGCCGGTCATGCCGCAGTCGACCGGCAAGCTGTGGGAGGCGCTGGGCGTCGAGGGCTCGCTGGGTGCGCTCGCCGCGCAGCCGATCCGCGAGGCCGGTGCTTGGGGTGCGCTGAAGCCGGGCACCACCGTGTCGGCGCTCGCCCCGCTGTTCCCGCGCGTGGAGCAGACCGCTTAGTCCGATCGAGACCCTTCCGGTTGCTGAGCGACGAGCGCAGCGAGGAGACGAAGTATGGCCGACACCTACGTGCGCGAGCGCTCCACGAAGGGGCGCAAGGACCTGAGCTACCCGGCGGCGCCGGAGCCGCTCACCGTCCCGGTGTACGACAACCACTGCCACCTGGAGATCACCGACGGCGTCGAACCGCTCACGCTGCGCGCGCAGCTGGACCGGGCGGGCGCCGTCGGCATCGCCGGCGTCGTGCAGGCCTCCGGCGACATCGAATCCTCGCGGTGGGCGGTGGATGCCGCGGCATCCGATCCCCGTGTGCTCGCGGCCGTGGCGATCCACCCGAACGACGCGCCGACCTACCAGCACGACGGGCGCCTCGATGAGGCGATCGCGGTGATCGACGAGCTTGCCGCGCACCCGCGCACCCGGGCGATCGGCGAGACCGGGCTGGACTACTTCCGCACGGACGAGCCGGGCCGCCCCGCGCAGCACGAGTCCTTCGAGGCGCACATCGCGCTGGCGAAGAAGCACGGCATCGCCATGCAGATCCACGACCGCGACGCGCACGACGACGTGCTGGAGACGCTCGCCCGCGTCGGGGCGCCGGAGCGCACCGTGTTCCACTGCTTCTCGGGCGACGAGGCGATGGCCAGGACGGCAGCGGATGCCGGATACTGGCTCTCCTTCGCGGGCAACATCACCTTCAAGAACGCGCAGAACCTGCGCGACGCGCTGCATGTGACGCCGCTGGATCGCATCCTGGTGGAGACGGACGCGCCCTTCCTGACGCCGGTGCCGCTGCGCGGACGCCCCAACGCGCCGTACCTCGTTCCTCTGACCATGCGGTTCATGGCGGCCGAGCTCGAGATGGACCTCGACGAGCTCTGCGCGCAGGTCGCGGCGAACACGCTCGCCGTGTACGGCTCCTTCGAATGATGGATGGGGATCGGATGCTCTTCCTCGACGAGATCACCCTCGAAGACGACCATGTGCGGCTCGAGCCGCTCAGCCACGAGCACGCCGAGGATCTCGGCCGCGCCGCTGCGACCCTGGCGCATGCCTGGTACACGTCGGTCCCGACCGCCGAGGGCGTGCCCGCCGAGATCGACCGTCGCCTGGCAGCGCGGGAGGCGGGCAGCATGAACCCGTTCGCCGTCCGGCGCCTCGGCAGCGGCGAGGTGATCGGCATGACCACGTTCTGCAGCATCGATCAGCCGAACCGTCGCGTGGAGATCGGCTACACGTGGATCGGCGCGCAGGCGCACGGCACCGAGGTCAACCCGGCGATGAAGCGACTCATGCTCGCGCACGCCTTCGAGCGCTGCGATGCGATCGCCGTGTCGCTGATGACGCACTTCCACAACCGGCAGTCGCGGGCGGCCATCGAGCGCCTCGGCGCGAAGCTCGACGGCGTGCTGCGCAATCACCGGATCCTTCCGGACGGCTCGCTGCGCGACACGGTGGCGTACTCGATCCTGCCGCACGAGTGGCCGGCGGTGCGCAACGGGCTGGATGCCCGCCTGGCGCGCTACTGAGCGGTGTCTCCGGCCGGTGACTCGTCGGCCGGTGCGTCCTCCAGCACGGGCTTCGCCGCGGCGATGTGCGAGATCTGCCGCCACATCAGCAGGAGCGTGAGCGCCGCTCCGCCGAACGCGAACCACCACGGCGCGGTCAGACCCCACGCCTGCGCGATCAGGCCGCCGACGGCCTGCCCGATGACCATGCCGCCGAACACGCCCACCATGTTGACCGACCCGACCCGGCCCTGCAGCTGGTGCGGCACCAGCCGCTGGCGCACGGTCGTGGAGATCGTGCCCCAGACGAACGCGTAGGCGCCGAACCCGAACATGATCCCGAGCGCCACGACCCCGTTCGTGGTCAGCGCGAAGGCCAGGTGCATCAGCACCTCGAGCGACAGGCAGATCTTCATCAGGGTGGCGAAGGACACGTGCCGCTCCAGCCATCCGAAGCTGAGCGTGGCCGCGAGGCCGCCCAGAGCGGATGCCGTGGTCAGTGCACCGAAGCCGACCGGACCCATCCTCAGGTGCTCGGTCGCGTAGAGGACGAGGATGCCCCAGGGCGCCGCCCAGGTGACGTTGAACGCCAGGATGATGATGATCAGCGTGCGCACGGGCTTGTTGCGCCACGCCCAGCCCACACCCTCCGCGATGTCGTGCCCGACGTGCGACTTCCGGGGCTCTGAGCCGGCTGACGGGTCCGTGCCCGCCGACGAGCGCGGAGGCACCGGCTGCCGGGCGATCCGCCCCACCAGCACCAGAGCCGCCGACACCGCCAGCACCTGCACCAGGAACGGCCAGAAGTGGCCCACCGCGAACAGGAAGGCGCCCAGGGGTGGTCCGGCAAGCTGGTTCGCCACGAGGAAGCCCGCCTGCAGACGGGCGTTGCCGATCCCCAGGTCGGCGGGCTTCACCATCATCGGCAGCAGCGTGCTCGTGCTGGTGTCGGCGAAGACCTCCGCCGTGCCGTACAGGAACGACACCGCCAGCACGATGGCGATGTTCGCGGTGCCCGTGACCAGGAAGGCCACGAGCGCCAGCACGATCACGGCGCGGATGCCGTGGGCGAGCATGACCAGCATCCGCCGCTCCACGCGATCCGCGATCGCACCGGCATGCAGACCGAACAGCAGCCAGGGCAGGAACTGCAGCATGGCGCCGGAGGCGACCAGCACCGGCGACGAGGTCATCGAGGCGATCAGCAGCGGAGAGGCGGCGAGGGCGATGCCGTCGCCGATGTTGCTCGTCCACGCGGCCGACATCAGCCAGCGGAAGTCCCGGCCGAGCCGGCGCGGCGCGATGAGCTCTCCGAGTGCGGTCATCCGCTCGATCCTAGGGGCGGGTCCGGACATACGCGAGAATGGACCCATGACCGTCTCCCTGCTCGGCGCCACCGAGATCCGTCGCCTCGCCGCCGAACTCGATGTGACCCCCACCAAGAAGCTCGGGCAGAACTTCGTGGTCGATGCCAACACCGTGCGCAAGATCGTGCAGGCCGCCGATGTCCAGGCGGGGGAGCGGGTCGTGGAGATCGGACCCGGCCTCGGATCGCTGACCCTCGCGATCCTCGAGACCGGGGCCTCCGTGACCGCTGTGGAGATCGATCACCGGCTGGTCGAGCGCCTGCCGCAGACCGCCGCCGAGCGCGGCGTGCCCGACGGCGCGCTGACGGTGGTCGATGCCGACGCGATGCGCGTCACCGAGCTGCCCGGCGACCCGACCGTGCTGGTCGCGAACCTCCCGTACAACGTCTCCGTGCCGGTGCTGCTGCACTTCCTGGAGACCTTCCCGCACCTGCAGCGCGGCGTGGTCATGGTGCAGGCCGAGGTCGCCGAGCGGCTCGCCGCCAAGCCCGGCTCGAAGATCTACGGTGCGCCCAGCGTGAAGGCGGCCTGGTACGGCCCGTGGCGGCTGACCGGGAACGTGTCTCGTCAGGTGTTCTGGCCCGTGCCGAATGTGGACAGCCTGCTGGTGGGCTTCCACCGCGACCCCGAGCCGCGCGGGGACGAGATCGAGCGCCGGCGCACCTTCGAGATCGTGGATGCCGCGTTCAACCAGCGTCGCAAGATGCTCCGCCAGGCGCTGTCCGGCATCTTCGGCAGCTCGGCGGAGGCATCCGCGGTGCTGGAGGCAGCCGGGGTCACGCCGACCGCTCGCGGAGAGGACCTCACGGTCGATGATTACCACCGGATCGCGCGCGTCCGGCAGGACGGCTAGCCTGGCTGGGTGACCGATCCCCGCTTCCGTCCCGACGTTCCCGAGCTGCACCGGCCGTACACCGCGGCATCCGATCGCTATCAGCGATTCGAGTACCGCCAGGTCGGCGCCTCCGGCCTGTACCTGCCGCCGATCTCGCTCGGCCTGTGGTGGAACTTCGGTGACAACATCCCCATGGACGCCCAGCGCGCGCTGCTGCGGCACGCCTTCGACAGCGGCATCACGCACTTCGACCTGGCGAACAACTACGGCCCGCCGTACGGCTCCGCCGAGAAGAACTTCGGCCGCATCTTCGCCGAGGACCTCAAGCCCTATCGCGACGAGCTGATCATCTCGTCGAAGGCCGGCTACGACATGTGGCCTGGGCCGTACGGCGACCTGGGCAGCCGCAAGTACATCCTCGCCAGCGCGGAGCAGTCGCTCACCCGCATGGGGCTCGACTACGTCGACATCTTCTACTCGCACCGCGTCGACGCGGTCACGCCCGTCGAGGAGACGATCGGTGCGCTGGACACCCTGGTGCGTCAGGGCAAGGCGCTCTATGTCGGCATCTCCTCGTACAGCGCGGAGCGCACGGAGGCGGCCCTCGCCGTCGCGCGCGACCTGGGCACGCCGCTCGTGATCCACCAGCCGTCGTACTCCATCCTGAACCGCTGGGTGGAGGACGGGCTGACGGACACGCTGCGCGCGCAGGGGGTCGGCGCCATCGCGTTCACCCCGCTCGCGCAGGGACTGCTGACCGGCAAGTACCTCGCCGACGGCACTGCCGAGCGGGCGCAGAAGCGCGGCTCGCTGCCGGATCGGCCGCTCTCCGACGAGGGGATCGCGGTGCTGCGCGGTCTCAACGACATCGCCGCGGAGCGCGGTCAGAGCCTCGCGCAGATGGCGCTGCAGTGGACTCTGCGCGACCCCGTGGTCGTGTCGGCGCTCATCGGCGCCTCGCGCCCGGAGCAGCTGGACGAGAACATCGCGGCCGTGGACGGCCCGGCCTTCACCGACGAGGAGCTCACCGCCATCGACGCCCTGGCGCACGGCATCGACGTCAACCTCTGGTCGATCTCGTCGGATCTGTGACGTGAGCTTCGCCCGACATCCGGATGCCGTGCATGTGCGCGCGCCGGGGAAGATCAACGTCTACCTGGGGGTGGGCCCACGTCATGACGACGGCTACCACGCTCTGGCGACGGTCTTCCAGGCGGTGTCGCTGTACGAGGACGTGTACGCCTCGGCATCCGACGACTTCTCGATCGCTGTCGTCGGCGACGTCGACATCTCCGGGGTGCCGTTGGACGACCGAAATCTCGCGCTGCGCGCGGCCAAGCTGCTCGCACAGACGGCCGGCGTGACGCAGGGCGTGCATCTCGACATCCGCAAGGGCGTCCCCGTCGCGGGTGGTATGGGTGGCGGCTCGGCGGACGCCGCGGCCGCGCTGGTGGCCTGCGACGCCCTGTGGGGCACCGAGCTCGGTCCCCGCGGGCTGCACGAGCTGGCCGCCCGGCTCGGCGCCGACGTGCCCTTCGCGCTGCACGGCGGCACGGCGGTCGGGACCGGACGCGGTGACGTGCTGACGCCTGCGCTGGCGCGAGGACGGTTCGACTGGGTGCTCGTGCTCAGCGACACCGGCCTGTCCACCCCCGAGGTGTACGGCAGGCTGGACAAGCTGCGGATGCACGGCGAGGCGCTCGCCGACGACCCCACCGAGCTGCTCGAGGTGCCCGTCGCGGTGCTGCAGGCGCTGCGGGCCGGAGACGCCACCGAGCTCGCGCCGGTGATGATGAACGACCTCGAGGCCGCGGCCGTCGTGGGACGCCCCGACCTCGAGCTGACGCTCGCCGACGGGGTGCGGATGGGCGCGCTCACCGGCATCGTCTCCGGTTCCGGTCCGACCACGGCGTTCCTGTGCGGGGGCCCCGAAGCGGCGCGCGCCGTGCAGGACGAGCTGAAGGCCACGGGCCGCGAGGCGCTGCATGTGCACGGTCCGGTGCCCGGCGCCCAGATCATCGGCTGAGGAGGCGCCCCCGCCCGGACGGGCTCAGGGCAGGGGAGCCTTAAGCAGTTCGCTGACGCGGTACGGGATGACCTGGCGCAGGAACAGACTCGTCGAGGTGCGCAGGATGCCGGGGCACAGCCGCACCACCTCGGCGACGCGGTAGAGATCGTCCGGGTCGGTGGCGACCACGCGCAGCAGCAGGTCGGTGTCGCCCGCGGGGGCGAAGCACTCCAGCACCTCGGGGATGCGACTGAGCGCGTCGATCGCAGCACCGATCTGGTGCTGGTCGAGCTCCACCTGGATCGACGCCGAGACGCCGCGGCCGAGCGCCGACGGCAGCACGCGGGAGCTGTTCGGCCGCAGCCATCCGCTCGACTCCAGCCGAGCCAGCCGTGCATGCACGGTGCCCCTGGCGAGACTCAGATCCTGTGCGATCAGTGCCACCGGGCGCCTCGGATCGGAGTCGAGCACCGCGAGGATGCGCCGGTCGGTGTCGTCGAGGTCGGCCATATCGATCACCACTGCTTCCTGTCGGCCCGTCTGATCGGTCGGATCGATCAATCGGAATAGATCCTATGGTGCGTGCAGACCGCTGTGTGCTGAGATCAATGTGTCAAACGACCGGTCAGCATCACGAGTGCGGATCGGCAGGCGCTCAGAGGACGGTCACGAGCCGTGCGGAGAGGGTCGACGATCGGGCCGACATCCCGGGAGCGCTGCCGCGTGAATCTCAGCGGCAGCGCTCGTCTCGTCTGGGCCCGTGGGATCCCGCGCGCGACGCAGCGCGCGGAGCCGGTCATCGCGGAGCCTGTCAGCGCACCGAGCGGATGGGCAGCACGGCGAGCCCGCCGAGCACCCCGAAGACGATGGCCGCGGCGAACAGCGCGGTGTAGTTCGGGCCGCCGCCGCCGATGGCCAGCAGCGGGATGGCCAGCATCGGCACCAGGAACTGCGGCACCTGGTACGACAGCGCGACGATGCCGAGGTCCTTCCCGGCATCCCGGAAATGGGGGAGCACCTCGGTCATCAGCGCGATGTCGACCGAGACGTACGCGCCCTGGGCCGCACCCACCAGTGCGATCGCGGCGAGGAAGATCGGGATGCCCGGCGCGAACATCGCGAGCAGCAGCCCTGCGGCCGAGAACGCGCACGAGATCCAGATCACCGGCTTCCGCCTTCCGGTGCGGTCGGAGATCCAGCCGAAGAGGATGTTGGTGATCAGCCCGCCGACGGTGAACACGAGCAGCGCCAGCGCCTGCACACCGGAGGCCGTCTCCTTGGGGATGCCGAGCCGGTCGATGATGAAGAACAGCAGGTAGGTGGCCACCGAGAACACCGACATCGTCACCAGCAGCCTGCAGGTCCAGGCCCAGAAGAAGTCCGGATGCCGGCGAGGGCTCAGCCAGTACGTCGACAGCACGTCCCGCCAGCTCCACGCCGGCCGGGGCTCGACGCGCACGATGTCGTGCAGCCCGAGGAACAGGAGCGCCGACAGCACCGCTCCGATCGCGCCGGGCACGACGAACCACAGCCACTGCTCGTCGTTGGGCAGTGCGGCGATGATCTGCGTGCCCAGGATCAGGCCGATGCTGGCGGACGCGCTCGCGATCCCGGAGACGCGGGCCCGGATGCGCGCCGGGATCTGATCCGCGAGCAGGGCGTGCACGGCGGCGTTGGTCGCCCCGAAACCGATCTGCACGATCGCCCAGCCGAGTGCGATCGGCCAGAGCGACTGCGCGAAGCCGAGCACGATCGCACCGACGAGCCCGGCGATCGCTCCGCCGAGGATCCAGGGACGCCGGATGCCGAGGCGTGAGCGGGTGCGGTCGCTCAGCCGGCCGAACAGAGGGGTGACGATCATGACCACGACGCCGCCGATCAGCGTCGCGATCGAGAGGTTGATCTCCTTGGTCGAGTCGTCCAGGAACGCGAACGCCTTGGGGATCGCGGCTCCGCCGATGGTGCTGAGGGTGAGGTTGGTGCCGAACCAGCTCAGCACGAACAGCGGGATGAACACCCTCGGCTGAGGGGAGCCGGGGACCTCGCGGCCCGGCGAGACCGCGGAGGCGGTGGAGGTGGAGGTGGAAGACATCATCGTCCTTTCACAGGCGGGTGGGTCGGGTTCAGGCGCGGTAGGCCAGGGCGAGCTCGGTGGCGAAGGCGTGCTGCCAGTCGCGTGCTCCCTGCCAGCCGGCGGTGAGGCCGGGGGAGCCGTGCACATGACCGGCTCCCAGATGCACCGTCGTCGGCACGTCGACCTCGCGCAGCCGGTCGGCGTAGGCGAGCGCGCTGTCGCGCAGCGGGTCGAACTCGGCCACGAGCAGCAGCGCGGGCGGCAGTCCGCTCAGGTCGGGGAAGTCGAGGGGCGATGCGTCGGTCAGCGGTGCGTCGGCGCGGTAGAGCTCTCCGAGCTGCTCGACATCGTCCAGGCCGAAGCCCCGCCCGTACCGGGTCGCCGAGTCGCCGTACGGATACAGGGCGGCGGGCAGGACCTCGAGTGCCTGATGGTGCACCTGCTCACCTTCCCCGCACAGCCGGCGTGCGGCGGTCGCGGCGATGGTGGCACCGGCGGAGTTGCCGCCGATGCCCAGGCGATCAGGTGCCACCTCGAGCTCGATGCAGCGCGCCCGCAGGTCGCGCAGCGCCTCGACGGCGTCGTCGACGGGAGCCGGGAACGGATGCTCGGGGGCGAGGCGGTACTCGAGGGAGAAGATCTGCACGCCGGACGCAAGGGGCAGCGCGGCGGAGATCCGGTCGTTCAGGATCTCGTCGATGGTGCCGCCGAAGAAGCCTCCGCCGTGGCACCAGAGCATGGTCGGCTGGGGACCGTGGGCACTCGCGCTCCGGAACCAGCGTGCTCGCCGCACGCCTTCGTCACCGCCGGCCAGGGCCAGATCGCGGATCCTCACCCCTTCCGGGACGGGCAGGGTGAACTCCTCGGCGAGGGCGTCGCTGAGCATCCTCGCGACGTGACGGCGAGCAGCGAAGCCGTCCCCGGCATCCGATGCCGCGAGTCCGGCCGCCACCTCCTGGATGCGCTGCGCCCAGGCGCGGATCTCGGGGGCGAGCGCCGCCGCGGCGGCATCCTGCTCCTCCACCGCCTCAGCGCTCAACGGATGCCCCGACCGTGACCGGCGCGCCGTGCAGCGCCCGCAGCTCGGCGACGATCGCGCGATGCGCGCTGTCGGCGGCCTGCACGTGGCCGGTCGCGCCCAGGGAGGGGTGCGTCTGGCCGATGGAGCGCGCGGCGGTGACCGGCACCCCCGCCGCGGAAAGTGCGCGGGCATAGGCCTCTCCGTCTCCCCGCAGCGGATCCAGCTCGCACGTGCAGATCCAGGCGGGCGGAAGACCGGTGTGCGATGCGGCCAGCAGCGGCGAGACGTGCGGGTCGCGAGCGGTCCGCCGGCCGCGACCCACGTACTGCCGCACCAGCATCCGTCCCACCCTGCGCATGATCACGCCGGGCATCCCGGGCGAGATCCCGCGCATGTCGGCGTGGCCCATCGTCAGGTCGAGGGCGGGATTCTCCAGCAGCTGGAGGCGGATCGGATGCCCGCTGCGCTCGCGGTTCATGATCGTGACAGCCGCGGCGATGTTGCCGCCGGACGAGGCGCCGCCGATCGCGATGCGATCTGTGTCGATGCCGAGCTCCACCGCGTGCGCGAACAGCCATTCCAGTGCCGCCCAGCCCTGCTCGGGCTGAGCCGGGAAGCGCACCTCGGGCGCGTGCGAGTAGTCGACGGCGACGATGACCGTCCCCGAGTCGTGCGCGCGATCGCGGAACCGGGCATCCCACGAGACCCAGTCGATGCCGGCGATGGTGAAGCCGCCGCCGTAGAAGTACAGCATCGCGGGGAGGTCATCGCCCGCCTCCGCCGGGGATTCATCCGGCCAGTACACGCGCACCCGCACATCCGGATGCCCCGACACCGCGACCATGTGGTCGGCGCTCGCCGTGGGGCGCGGCGTGATGCCCAGCTCCGCAGACAGGCGGTCGTCGTTCTCCTGCGCCACCCTGCGGCGACCGGCTGCCGAGCGGGGCTCGCGGGCCAGGAGCGGCGCGATCCGCGCCTCGAAGGCGGCGACCGCGGAGTCGAGCTGCGGGCGGTGGAAGTCCTCTTCGTGAATGACATCGGGCATCCTCTCTGGTGCTGTGCAACGATTGTCCGGGATCGAAGCACTTCGATGAACCGGAGCCCGCGCATGAGTCAGACACCCGCCAAGGCCACCATCTACGACGTCGCCGAGCGCGCCGGCGTCAGCATCTCGACCGTGTCGCTCGCGGTGAACACGCCGCACCGGGTGCGGACCGAGACGCGGGAGCGCATCGTCGCCGCGGCGGCCGCGCTCGGATACCAGATGACCTCGGACGGGCGATCCGGCGTGTCCCGGATCGCGGTCGCTGCGCCCTACACCAGCTACCCGACCTACCTGCGACGGATGGCGGGCATGCTGCGCCGCGCGCGCTCCGCCGCCGTCGACCTCGTGCCCTACGACCTCGACTCCGCCGCGAGCGCCACGGCGCCGCTGCTGGAGTCGCTGCCCGCGCGGGCGGATGTCGCCGGGCTGATCATGATGGGCGTGCCGCTCGGCGGCGCGGCCCTGCGCGCCAGTCGCGCCGCCCGTCTGCCCCTGGCCTTCGTCGACATCGTGAGGCCGGCGCGATCAGGGGCGTCGTCGGTGCTCGTAGACGACCTCGCAGGCGGGCGGATGCTCGGCGCCCACCTGCGCGAACTGGGACACCGCCGGGTGGCGTTCGTGCACGAGGTGCAGCGCTCGCAGGGGTACGTGTCGGCCGGGATGCTGCGCGCGGACGGGATGACCGAGCAGCTGCAGCTGCTGCCGGTGGCATCCGCCGGGCCCGATCGTGTCGAGGCGGATGCCCTGCGCTCGGCGGTGGCGAAGGGCGTGACGGCGTTCGTGGCGAATCATGACCGGTTGGCCGCCGCCGTGCTGAAGGCGGTCTCGGGGACCCCGGAGCTCGCGGACACGACCGTGACCGGCTACGACGACGGCGAGCTGGCCGAGGCGCTGCAGCTGACCACGGTGCGGCAGCCGTTCGAGGAGACCGGCCGCGTGGCTCTGGAATCCGTGCTGGAGCGCATCGCCGACCCGAGCCGCGCCGCATCGAGGACGGTGCTGGAGCCCACGCTCGTGGTGCGGGCGTCGTCGCGGCCGGCATCCGCACGCCCCGCCTGAGCCGGCCGCCGACGCGGAGGAGCCCGGTGGATCGCGAACACGATCCACCGGGCCCCCGAGCCGCATCCGTGCCTCAGGCGCGCTGGCGGCGCTTGTTCCAGACGTCGAAGGCCACGGCCAGCAGCAGCACCATACCCTTGATGAACTGCTGGGAGTCGGTGCCGACGCCCATCAGCGACATGCCGTTGTTCAGCACGCCCATGATCAGACCACCGGTGATCGCGCCGACGATGCGGCCGACGCCGCCCTGCACGGCCGCGCCGCCGATGAAGGCCGCGGCGATCGCATCCAGCTCGAACAGGTTTCCCGCGCCCGGACCGGCGGAGTTCAGGCGACCGGTGAAGACGAGGCCGGCCAGGGCCGACAGCACGCCCATGTTCACGAACAGCCAGAAGTCGATCCGGCGCGACTTGATGCCGGACAGGTTGGCCGCGTGCCGGTTGCCGCCGATGGCGTAGATGTGGCGACCGAACACGGTGCGGCTCATCACCAGGGTGTAGCCGACGATCAGCACGGCCAGCACGATCAGCACCACCGGGGTGCCGCGCGATCCGTCGGCCATTCCGAGCAGGTAGGTGAGGTACGCGATGAGGGCGACGCCGCCGATCAGGCGCACCAGGAACCAGGTGCGCGCCTCGGTCTCCAGCCCCATCTTCGCCTGCTTCGACCGCTCTCCGAGCTCGTAGCCGACGAACAGCACCAGGGTCACGACGCCCAGTCCGAAGGTGATCCACTCCACCGGCGAGGTGGAGGCGGGGAACAGCTGCGGGAACAGGTACCCGCCGCCGAGCAGGCGGTACTCGCTCGGGAACGGAGTGATCTGCGTGTTGCCGAGCACCATCTGCGTCAGGCCCCGGAACAGCAGCATGCCGGCCAGCGTGACGATGAACGCGGGGATGCCGACCACCGCGACCCAGAAGCCCTGCCAGGCGCCCACCAGGGCTCCCACCAGCAGCGAGGCGATGATGCCGAGCCACCACGGCCAGCCCCAGTGCACGACCATCACACCCGACATGGCGCCGACGAACGCGGCGACCGAGCCCACCGACAGGTCGATGTGCCCGGCGATGATGATCATCACCATGCCGATCGCGAGGATCAGGATGTAGCTGTTCTGGACGATGATGTTGGCGACGTTGCCCGCGGTGAGCAGCTTGCCGCCGGTGACGACCTGGAAGAACACGACGATGGCGATCAGCGCCAGGAAGATGCCGATCTGACGCATCCGCGAGGTCAGCTGGGAGAGCACCTCGTTCGTCCGGGGTGCGGTCTCGCTACGGGTGGACATGGTCGGCTTCCTTCTCCTTGGTCATGTACTGCATGAGGGTCTCGGGAGTGGCATCCGCGATGTCGACCTCCCCGGTGATGCGCCCCTCGGAGAGCGCGTAGATGCGATCGCAGATGCCCAGCAGCTCGGGAAGCTCGGACGAGATCACGATCACGCCCTTGCCCTGCGCCGCCAGCCTGTTGATCAGCGAGTAGATCTCGTACTTCGCTCCGACGTCGATGCCGCGGGTCGGCTCGTCGAGGATGAGCACCTCGGGATCGGCGAAGAGCCACTTGGACAGCACGACCTTCTGCTGGTTGCCGCCGGAGAGCTTGCCGACCACCGATGACACCGAGGGCGCCTTGATGTTCATGCTCTTGCGGTACCCCTCCGCGACGACCACCTCCTCGCGGCCGTTCACCCAGCCGCCCCTGGCGAGCTTGCCGAGGGCGGCGACGGAGATGTTCCGCTTGACGTCCTCGATCAGGTTGAGCCCGTACTGCTTGCGGTCCTCGGTGGCGTAGGCGATGCCGGCGGCGATCGCGGCCGACACGGTCCGCGTGTTCACCTCCTGCCCGCGCACGAAGACGCGGCCGGTGATGTTCGTCCCGTAGCTGCGGCCGAAGACGCTCATGCCCAGCTCGGTCCGCCCGGCGCCCATGAGCCCTGCGATGCCGACGACCTCGCCGGCGCGCACGTTCAGGTTCGCGCCGTGGATGACGGTGCGGCTCGGGTCGGCGGGATGATGCACCCACCAGTCCTCGATCCGGAAGACCTCTTCGCCGAGGTCGACCGAGCGGTCGGGGTAGCGGTGCGCGAGGTCGCGCCCCACCATGCCCTTGATGATGCGATCCTCGCTGACGTCCTCGCTGAGGAGGTCGAGCGTCTCGATCGTGCGGCCGTCGCGGATGATGGTGACCTTGTCCGCGATGTCCTTGATCTCGTTGAGCTTGTGGCTGATGATGATCGACGTGATCCCCTGGCCCTTCAGATGCCGGATCAGGTCGAGCAGGTGCGCGGAGTCGTCGTCGTTGAGCGCCGCGGTCGGCTCGTCGAGGATGAGGAGCTTGACCTCCTTCGACAGCGCCTTGGCGATCTCGACGAGCTGCTGCTTGCCGACGCCGATCTCGTTCACGGGCGTGGACGGGTCATCGCCCAGTCCGACCCGTGCGAGCAGCTTCTGCGCCTCCAGGTTGGTGGCGCGCCAGTCGATCAGGCCGTGCCGTGCCCGTTCGTTGCCGAGGAAGATGTTCTCGGCGATCGAGAGGTACGGGCTCAGTGCGAGCTCCTGATGGATGATGACGATGCCGTGGTCCTCGGAGTCGCGGATGTCGCGGAACTGCGCCACCTCGTCCTCGAAGACGATGTCACCGGTGTAGGTGCCGTGCGGGTACACGCCCGAGAGCACCTTCATGAGCGTGGACTTGCCGGCGCCGTTCTCGCCGCAGATGGCGTGCACCTGGCCCCGCTCGACTTCGATCGTCACGTCCTGCAGCGCCTTGACGCCGGGGAACTCCTTCGTGATGTCGCGCATCTCGAGGATCGTGCTCATGCGTTTCTCCTCCCTTCTGCCTGAGGAATGCCGGGGTGGGGCCCGCCGGGACGGCGGGCCCCACCCCGGGCGGTCACTTGAGGTCGCCCTCGGTGTAGTAGCCGCTGTCGATCAGGACCTTCTTGTAGTTGTCCTTCGTGACGATGACGGACTTCAGCAGGTACGACGGCACGACCTTGACCGTGTTGTCGTAGGTCTTGGTGTCGTTCACCTCGGGCTTCTTGCCCTTGAGGATGTCATCCACCATCTGCGCGGCGCGCTTGCCCAGCTCGCGGGTGTCCTTGAAGATCGTCGAGTACTGCTCACCGGCGACGATCGACTTGACGCTGCCGGCCTCGGCGTCCTGACCCGTGATCACCGGCAGGGCGGAGGCGGAGTAGCCGCCCGAGGTGAGCGCCGAGATGATGCCGATCGACAGGCCGTCGTAGGGCGAGAGCACACCGTCGAGCTTGGTGCCGCCGATGACGGTGAGGATGTTCTCCATGCGCTTCTGCGCGGTCTCGGGCAGCCAGCGCAGGATCGCGGCCTGCTCGAAGCTGGTCTGACCCGACGGCACCTTCAGCACGCCCTTGTCCAGGTAGGGCTTGAGGGTGTCCATGGCGCCGTTCCAGAAGAACGTGGCGTTGTTGTCGTCGGGGCTGCCGGCGAAGAGCTCGACGTTCAGCGGACCGGTCACGCCGGTGTCCTTGCCGTTCTCGTCGAGCACGCCCAGGCCGGTGAGCAGGCTGGTCGCCTGCTGCACGCCCACCTGGTAGTTGTCGAAGGTCGTGTAGTAGTCCACGTTCTTCGTACCGTTAATCAGGCGGTCGTATGCGATCACCGGGATCTTGTCGTCGGCTGCCTGCTGCAGCACGTCGGTGAGCGTGGTGCCGTCGATGGATGCCACGATCAGGGCGTCCGCGCCTGTGGAGATCATGTTCTCGATCTGGGACACCTGCGTCGGGATGTCGTCGTTCGCGTACTGCAGATCGACCTTGTAGCCCATGTCCTCGAGGGTCTTCTTGACGTTGTCGCCGTCGGCGATCCAGCGCTCGGACTGCTGGGTGGGCATCGCGACGCCGACGGTGAAGTCGGATGCCGCCTTGTCGCCGCCCGCCGCGGGGGCGTCGCCGCCGCGCGTGCCGCTGCAGCCGGCCAGGACGAGTGTGGCCGTGGCGGCGATGCCGACGAGCGCGAGAGACCTCTTCATCTTCACTGTGTGCTCCTTGTGTGGTGTGGATCGGTTATGTGGTGCGTTTCGCCGACCTTCCCGGAGGGAAGGGAGGTGCGGGAGCCCGGGTGGGCTCGGTCGGCGGGCGGGAAGCCCGCCGGTTCCGCGATGGCCCGGAGAGCCGCCGCGGGAGTCGGTGCGTGCACGATGCGGCCGGCGCAGGAGGCCGCGGAGCGCCCCGCGCCCGCCCGGTGGATGCCGGCGTGCTCGGAGGATGCGGAGGACGGTGCCGTGCGGCGGTCCCACGGCGCGCTCACGATGCGGCCGTCGATGCCGAAGACGGAGGTCTGCGACGGGCCGACGGAGGACAGATCCGCTGCGTCGGGCGTGATCACGAAGAGGTCCGTGCCGTCGACGCGCGCGGACACCGCGGCGGGGGAGGGCAGGGCGGATGCCGTCGCGCACGCCTCGCAGAGCTGTTCGCGGGTGCGAGCGATGAGCACCTGCGCCACGGCGGCGTCAGCCCGATCCTGCGGGGCTGAGGGATGCGGCATCTTCGGGACTCCATCGTCTTGCGGGTGGCCCCAGCTGGGCCGTGCTCTCATTTGTGACCGTTCACAACGTGTGCTCGATGATACATGCGAAACGGTCACATCTGTCAACGGCCCCCGAAGGAGGGGTTACCGATTCGTGATGATCGACGCCCGCCCGGGCCAGGTCCGGTCCGGGTCAGCGCGGCGCGGGCGCCGTCGACGCACGCACCACGAGCTCGGGCAGGACCCGCGCCTGCTCGGCATCCCCGCCGTCGATCAGGGCGAGCAGCATCGACATGGCGCGGCGGCCGATCTCGGCGAAGTCCTGGCGCACGGTGGTCAGCGGCGGGGCGAAGTGCGCGGCCTCGGGGATGTCGTCGAAGCCGACGACGCTCATCTCGCCCGGAGCGTCGATGCCCATCTCCCGGCAGGCGTGCAGGAAGCCGAGGGCCATCTGGTCGTTGCCCGCGAACACCGCCGTGAAGTCCCGGTAGCGCAGCAGCTCACGACCCGCGTAGTACCCGAAGGCCGCGCTCCAGTCGCCGAGGATGGGCGCCCGGGTGCGAAGGTCGGCATCCGAGAGGGCCTGCAGGTAGCCCTGCATCCTGGCATCCGCCTCGATCCAGTCGCGAGGACCGGCGATGTGCACGATGTCGGTGTGGCCGAGGTCGATGAGGTGCTGGGTGGCCAGGCGCGCCCCCGTGACCTGATCGACGCCGACGCTGTGCGCGTTCGCGCGTCCGCTCGTGTCGAGCGTGATCGTGGGGATGCTCATCGACGCGTCTGCGAGGGCCTGGATGATGCGCTCCTGTGGTGCGATCACGACGAGCGCCTCGATGCCCTGCGACATCAGGAAGTCCAGGCTGCCGCGGATCGAGGCGTCATCGCCCGTGGCCAGCGTGGTCAGGCTGATGCGGTACCCCGCCTCGCGGGCCGAGACCTCGAGCGCGTTGATCGCGGTGGTCGGGCCGTAGTGCACCGACATCGAGGTGAGCACGCCGATGGTGCGCGATCGGCTGGTCACGAGCGTGCGCGCGGCCTGGTTCGGGCGGTAGCCGAGCTCGTCGATCGCGGCCAGCACGCGATCCCTGGTCGCCGAGCGGATGTTGGGGGAGTCGTTCAGCACCCGGGAGACGGTCTGGTACGAGACTCCGGCCAGGCGCGCGACATCGCGGATGTTCGGTGCCCGGACGCGGTCCACGGTGCCTCGACCCCCTCGATGTGTACGTTCACATGGTGCACTCCATTATGGAGGCGCCCAGGAACGCAGCAAAGCGCGACAGGCGCGCACGACTACCCTGGAAGACGACATGGCACATCTCCTCGGCGCCGAAGCGCTCCACCTCGAGTACCCCACGCGCGTCGTCTTCGACTCGGTCACCCTCGGCATCGAGGAGGGGGACCGCATCGGCATCGTCGGACGCAACGGCGACGGCAAGTCGAGCCTGCTCGGGATGCTCGCCGGGCGGAAGGAGCCGGATGCCGGCCGCGTGACCGTGCGCGGGGGGACGACGATCGGCGTGCTCGATCAGGCTGACACCCTCGACGACGCCCTCACCGTCGGGCGCGCGGTCGTGGGGGACACCCCGGAGCACGAGTGGGCGGGCGACGCGAAGGTGCGCGACGTCATCGCCGGCCTCGTCGCCGACCTCGACTGGGACGCGTCGGTGGCCTCCCTCTCCGGCGGACAGCGCCGCCGGGTCGCGCTGGCACGACTGCTCGCGGGCGACTGGGACGTCATCGCGCTCGACGAGCCCACCAACCACCTCGACGTCGAGGCCATCACCTGGCTCGCGGGGCACCTGAAGACCCGGTGGGCCAAGAACGCCGGGGCGCTGCTGGTCGTCACGCACGACCGCTGGTTCCTCGACGAGATCTGCACCGCCACCTGGGAGGTGCACGACCGGATCGTCGAGCCGTTCGAGGGCGGGTACGCGGCGTACATCCTGCAGCGCGTCGAGCGCGACCGGATGGCCGCGGCATCCGAGGCGAAGCGGCAGAACCTGGCGCGCAAGGAGCTGGCATGGCTGCGCCGTGGCGCGCCCGCGCGCACCAGCAAGCCGAAGTTCCGCATCGACGCGGCCAACGAGCTGATCGCCGACGTGCCGCCGATCCGCGACTCCGTCTCGCTGCAGTCGCTGGCGGTCTCCCGCCTCGGCAAGGACGTCGTCGATCTGCTGGACGTCGGCGTCTCCTATGACGGCAGAGTGGTGCTGCGCGACGTCGAGTGGCGCATCGCGCCGGGGGAGCGCACCGGCATCCTGGGCGTCAACGGCGCGGGCAAGTCCACGCTGCTCGGGCTGATCGCCGGATCCGTGGAGGCCACGAGCGGACGGGTGAAGCGCGGCAAGACCGTGCAGGTGCGCACACTCACCCAGCGGATCGACGAGCTCGAGCAGCACTGGGACGAGCCGGTGCGCACGGTCATCAGCGGGCTGCGCACCTCGTACACGTTCGGGACCGGATCGAAGGCGCAGGATCTCACGCCCGGTCAGCTCCTGGAGCGGCTCGGCTTCAGCTCCGCGCAGCTGTCCACTCGCGTGAAGGAGCTCTCGGGCGGCCAGCAGCGGCGCCTGCAGCTGCTGCTCGTGCTTCTGGACCAGCCCAACGTGCTGATCCTCGACGAGCCCACGAACGACATGGACACCGACATGCTCGCCGCGATCGAGGACCTGCTCGACTCGTGGCCGGGCACACTGCTCGTCGTGAGCCACGACCGGTACTTCCTGGAGCGCGTCACCGACCAGCAGTACGCCGTGATGGGCGGCCACCTGCGGCATCTGCCGGGCGGCATCGACGAGTATCTCCGCCTGCGGACTCTCGAGCAGAGGTCCGGCGGCGCGTCCGACGCCGCTGCGAGCCCGGCGGCGCCCGCGAAGACCCCCGCCCTCGACGGCGCGGCGCGCCGCACCGCCGAGAAGGAGCTCGCAGCCCTCGAGCGTCGGATGCAGAAGCTCAACGAGCAGATCGATCGCGCCAAGCACGCGCTGGCCGACCATGATCAGTCCGACTACGCCGGGCTCGGCGAGCGGATGAAGACGATCCAGGCGCAGCAGGACGAGGTGGACGGGCTCGAGCTGCGCTGGTTCGAGCTCACCGAGCAGCTGGACTGACCTGCACCGCGACGCCCTCGCGCCCTATGGTGGATGGGTGCTCCCCGATTCCCCCGCACACCGCACTCGACTGCGCCTGCTGACCGCCGCCAGCGAGGAGATGATCGAACGCGGCTACGCGGCGGCTTCGCTGTCGCGGATCGCGGCCAGGCTCGGGCTCACCAAGGGCGCGCTCGGGCACCATTTCCCGACCAAGCAGGACATCGCGATCGCCGTGTTCGACCGTGCGGACGAGATCGCCGTCCAGGTCGCGGAGGACGCCCGTCGGCTCTTCCCCGACAGCGCGATACGGGGCTGCATCGCGTACTTCGCCGGGCTCGCGCGGGCGGGAGCGGCCGATCCGATCGCCGCCGCATGGCTCGCGCTCTACCAGGACCGCTCCGTGCCCGTCGAGATCGCACGGCGCGGTTACGTGACCTCGCGCGACGTCGTCGCGGGCTTCCTCGCCGATCACCTCTCCCGGGAGTGTGGTGAGCTGCGGATGCCGCCTGCGCAGGCCACGCTCTTCCTGCAGCTGCTCGTCTCGGGGGAGCTGGCGATCGCGCGGTTCCTGACGGACTACTCGGCGCAGAACGCCGTCGACAGCTTCGCCACGGCCCTGACCGGACTGGGCGTCCCGGATGCCGAAGCCGTCGTCATCGACGGCATCCAGGCGGTCTGGACGTCATCACGCGAGTGATATACGCTCGTCTACGAGCATATAGACGCCCGTCTACCCCGATTGGGGGATCGTGGGGACGGTGGCGCTGCTCTCGCGGCTGGGGACGCGACCAGGCCCGTGGTGAGGTGGTGCGTCCACTCCCACGGGCCTGATGCTCCTCTCCGTCTGTCCGCCCGTCCACCCGGGAGCGGCGCGATGCGTAGTGAGACCGCCGGCGCTGTGACGTAATGTGACGGGCCGATTACGGTGCGCCCGCGGCCGCCACGTACCGTTTTCGAGTCCCCCACGAGAGGAATCACAGACCATGTCCCGTCGCATCACCACCCTCGCAGCCGCCGCCGCAACGGCCGCTGTCTTGATCGCCTCCCTCGTCGGGTGCGCCTCCAACCCGGCATCCTCCACCGACTCCGCCAAGAAGGACGACACGGTCAAGATCGGCGTCGTCGGCAAGAGCGACGCCCAGTGGCCCGCGTTCGTCGCCGCGGCCAAGAAGGAGGGCATCTCCGTCGAGCTGGTCGACTTCGGCTCCTACGAGCAGCCCAACCCCGCGCTCGCCGAGGGCGAGCTCGACCTGAACCAGTTCCAGCACATCGTCTACCTCGCGCAGTACGACAAGGCCTCGGGCAAGGACCTGCAGCCGATCGGCGCGACCGCGATCTACCCGCTGGGCCTGTACTCGAAGAAGTACGACTCGGTGAAGGACATCCCGAAGGGCGAGACCGTCGCCGTGCCGGACGACGCCTCCAACCAGGCGCGCGCATTGCTGGTGCTGCAGTCGGCCGGCCTCATCAAGCTGAAGAGCGGCGGCACCATCGTCAGCGACCTCGCCGACGTCGACACCGACAAGTCCAAGGTCAAGGTCACCGCGCTCGAGGCGGCGGTCATCCCGACCGCTCTGCCTGACGTCGCCGCGGCGATCATCAACAACGACTTCGTCAAGGACGCGGGTCTGAGCTTCAAGGACGCCATCGCGCAGGACGATCCGACCGACCCGAACGCGCTGCCGTACGTGAACATCTTCGCCGCCCGGGCCGACGACGTGGACAACCCCACCTACAAGAAGCTCGTCGAGATCTTCCAGACCGACGCGGCGGTGCAGAAGGGCCTGCAGGAGTCCTCGGGCGACACGGCGGTGCCGCTGAAGACCGCGGCCGCCGACCTGCAGAAGTCGCTGAAGACGGTTCTCGAGGACACCGTCATCAAGAAGTGACATCCCGCGTTCACACCTGAATGCGAGAGAATCGGGCGGCGCGAACTCGCGCCGCCCGATTCCCGTGCACACCGCATCCCACCCTCGGGAGAACACATGCCCATCGTGAGCCTCGCCGGCGTCACCAAGAGCTACCCGGCAGCGGGGCGCGACAGCGCGCCTGTGATCGCCGTCGACGACGTCACCCTCGACATCGAGCAGGGCGACGTGTTCGGCATCATCGGATACTCCGGCGCGGGCAAGTCCACTCTGGTGCGGCTGATCAACGCCCTCGAACCCGCCACGAGCGGGACGATCCACGTCGACGGAGTCGACATCACCGCGCTGGGGGAGCGGGAGCTGCGCCGGATCCGCGGCGGGATCGGCATGATCTTCCAGCAGTTCAACCTGTTCTCGGCGAAGACCGTCAAGGCCAACATCGCCTATCCGCTGAAGCTCGCCGGCTGGGCCAAGCCCGAGATCGAAGAGCGCGTGGCCGAGCTGCTGAGGTTCGTGGGTCTCGCGGACAAGGCGCGCGCCCATCCCGAGCAGCTCTCCGGCGGTCAGAAGCAGCGCGTGGGCATCGCCCGTGCGCTCGCGACCCGGCCCAGCATCCTGCTCGCCGATGAGGCGACCAGCGCGCTGGACCCGCAGACCACCCACGAAGTGCTGGATCTGCTGGGGCGAGTGAACCGCGAGCAGGGCGTGACGATCGTCGTCATCACGCATGAGATGGACGTCATCCAGACGATCGCGACGAAGGTCGCCGTGATGGAGAAGGGCAGGGTGATCGAGCAGGGCGAGGTCTTCGACGTCTTCTCCCGACCGCAGAACCCCGCCTCGCAGCGCTTCGTCGGCACGGTCATCAAGGGGCTTCCCTCGCCGGCCGAGGCGGCGGCTCTCCGCGAGCGGCACACTGGGCGCCTGGTCACGTTCTCGTTCCGCGACGGGGACTCCTCGCAGTCGCAGGTGCTGCTGGACCTCGCGCAGGCGGGCCTCGAGTTCGAGCTCGTCTACGGCGGGATCAATGACATCCGCGGTCGCGCCTTCGGGCATCTCACCCTGGCGATCCGAGGCGCGGATGCCGCGATCGACGAGGCGTTGCGCGGCATCCGGCAGCACGCCGAAGTGACCGAGCTCGAGCAGGAGGGGACGCGCTGATGGACCGTCTCATCGAACTGGGCGACGAGTTCTGGCAGGCCGCCGTCGAGACGCTCTACATGACCGTGTTCGCGCTGGTCATGGCGGGCATTCTCGGCACCTTCATCGGCGTGGGCCTGTACCTCACCCGCCGCGGCGGGCTGCTGCCGAACCGCCTGATCAACGGCCTGCTCGAACTGCTGGTGAACTTCTTCCGCCCGATCCCGTTCGTCATCTTCATCGCGGTGGCGATGCCGCTGACCCGGGCCGTGATCGGCGTGGGCATCGGCACCACGGCCGGCGCCTTCGCGATCGGTCTCGCGGCCTCCTTCGCGATCGCGCGAATCGTCGAGCAGCACCTCGTCTCGGTCTCTCCGGGCGTGCTCGAGGCCGCGCGCGCCATGGGCGCCGGCCCGTGGCGCATCCTCTTCACCGTCGCGATCCCCGAGTCGCTCGGGCCGCTCATCCTCGGCTACACGTTCATCGTGGTCGCGCTCATCGACATGACCGCCATGGCCGGCCTCGTGGGCGGCGGCGGTCTGGGCGCGTTCGCGCAGATCTACGGCTTCCGTCAGTTCGAGCCGGTCGTGATGTGGGCGGCCATCGTGCTCATCGTCGTGTTCGTGCACCTCGTCCAGCTGCTGGGGACGAAGCTCGCGCGCGTGATCATGCGGCGATAGCCCTTCCCCAGCGGCCCGTGACGTGCCATCCTCGCACCAGGGGAGTCCTCTGGGGTGAAAGGCGCGTCATGGACACGGGGATGTTCCAGGCGGCAGACGGCTATGACCGTCTGATAGGTCGCTTCCTGCCTTCGCTGGCGCCGGCGTTCGCCGACTTCGCCGGCGTGGAGACGGGCAGTGCAGTGGACGTCGGATGCGGACCGGGCGGGCTCACGCGCGAGCTCGCGCGCCGCCTCGGTGCGGGGAGCGTCTCGGCGATCGACCCCTCGCCGCCGTTCGTCGCGGCCTGCCGCGAGCGGGTGCCCGGCGCCGAGGTGGTCGAGGGCGTCGCGGAGGCTCTGCCCTTCGCCGACGGCGCGTTCGACTCGGCGCTGTCCTCGCTCGTGGTCGGCTTCATGTCCGACGCGCAGCAGGGCGATGAGGAACTGGATGCCGTGCGCGCCGCGGTGCGCGACGACCTGGAGGCGCCGGACGGTCCGTTCACGCTCCCCGCGGTGGCGTGGGCTGCGCGGGGCGCTGTTCCGGCCTGACGGAGGGAGCCGGAGCCTCCTGCAGGGTCCTGCGCGTCACGAACTCCCGTGCGGTGCCGGTGAGCGGGTCGGTGAACCGCAGTTCGCGGGCCAGCAGCTGCAGGGGGCTGGTGAAGTCATCCGGTGCTTCGGGCAGGAGCACGGGGTAGAAGCCGTCGTTGAGGATGCCAGCGCCCAGCGCCGCCAGGTGCACCCGCAGCTGATGCATCTTCCCGGAGCGCGGCCGGAGTCGCGTGTGCAGCACGCGCTCGTCCGCGTCGATCAGCTCGATCAGCGTCTCGGAGTTGGGCTCGCGCTCGGCATCGACCCGCACGCACACGTTCGCGCGGAGCTTCTCGATGTGGTTGCGGTGGACGATCGGGAACGGACGGCCGTCGAGCGCGGGGGATGCCGGATCCCACACCTCGGGCAGGGCCGACACCGCCTCGTAGACCTTCTCCACCCGGCGGTTCTCGAACAGCAGCTGGTAGGCGCCGCGGGTCTCCGGGCGCACCGAGAACATCAGCAGGCCGGCCGTCGCCCGGTCCAGGCGGTGGATCGGGGTCAGTTCGGGGATGCCGAGCAGGTTCCGCAGCCGCACCAGTGCGGAGTTCTGCAGGTACTTCCCGCCCGGGGTGGTCGGCAGGAAGTGCGGCTTGTCGGCCACCACGAGGTCGCGGTCCTGGTGCAGCACCTCGATCTCGAACGGGATCTCGCGCTCCACCGGCGGCTCCCGGTAGTACCAGACGAACTCGTGCGCGCCGAGCGGGGTGTCCCTGGTGAGGGGCGATCCGTCACGGGCCACGATCTCTCCGCGGTCGAAGCGCGTCAGCAGGCGCTCGGGGTCGAGGTGGAAGAAGCGCTCGGCCATGTAGGCGCCGATCGTGGGCCAGGGACCACTCAGCGGCAGGTGCAGGCGCGTCGCGCCGACGCCGTCGCGCACGGGCAGCGGTGAGGTCATCGCCATCAGCGCGCTCAGACGTCGAAGCTCAGGCTGAGCTTGCGCAGGAGGCCCGCCAGCCGGTCGCGGTCCGCGCGGGGCAGCGCCTGCAGCAGCTCGGCCTCGGCGTCCACGAGTCGGGTGATCGCGGCATCCACCCGCACCCTCCCGTCGTCGGTGAGGATGACCAGGATGCTGCGGCCGTCATCCGGATCCGCCTCGCGGCGCACGAACCGGCGGCCGACGAGCCGGTCGATGCGGTTGGTCATGGTGCCGCTGGTCACCAGTGTCTGCTGCAGCAGCTGCTTGGGTGAGAGCTGGAAGGGAGAACCCGCGCGCCGCAGTGCCGAGAGCACATCCCATTCCCAGGGCTCGATGTCGCTGCGGTGGAACACCTCGCGCCTGGCCCGGTCGAGATGGCGGGAGAGCCTGTCCATGCGGGAGAGCACCTCGAGCGGGGAGAAGTCCAGGTCGGGACGCTGCGCGTTCCACGCGCTGACGATCCGATCGACCTCATCCACCTCGCTCATCGCACCATTATCCCGCGTGCGGCGCCGCCTCCATCCCCGCCGCCGGCACCGGGGCGAGAGTCAGGAACGCGCTGTGCGGATCGGGCAGGTACCGTCCGAACGCCTCGCACTCCACGAAGCCGGCGTCGGCGTAGAGGGCGCGGGCGGGCGCGAAGAACGGATCGCGACCGGTCTCGAGCGACAGCCGCCGGATGCCCCGGCTCCCGGCATCCCCGATCAGGAAGGCGAGCATGGCGCGGCCGAAGCCCTGGCGGCGGGAGGTCGGGGCGATGCGCATCGACTTCAGCTCCTCGTGGCCGTCGTCGACCGCGGCCAGCGCGCCGGTGGCGACGGCACGGCCGTCGTGGTAGCCGGCGAACAGCCGGACACCCGGCTCGAGGAGCCGGTCGAAGGACAGCGCGTGCTGGCTCTCCGGCGGGGCTGTGCCCTCCATCTCGGCGTGGTGCGCGGCGACGAACGCCTGCAGCGCGGGGATGGCCGTGAGGACGCGCTCGATGACGATGCTCATGCCGTCATGATCGAAGGAGAGTGTTTCCGGCAGATGACGAGCGGGCCGACGTCCGCGGCCGCGCTCAGAGCGCACGGGTGAACGTGGCAGACTTGACGGGCGGTGTCCCACGGGGGCCGCGGTCCGCCGTGGTGTAATGGCAGCACGACAGCCTTTGGAGCTGTGAAGTCCAGGTTCGAGTCCTGGCGGCGGAGCATGTCGGAGAACGCACTCGCCATCATCGTCCTCGCCGCAGGGCAGGGCACCCGCATGAAGTCGCGCCTGCCCAAGGTGCTGCACGAGATCGGCGGCAGACCGCTGGTCGGACACGTGCTGACCACCGCGCACGCGTTGGGGGCGCAGCACATCGAGGTCGTCGTGCGGCATGAGCGCGAGCAGGTCATCGCGACGCTCGCCGAGCAGTACCCGGACGCGCGCATCGTCGACCAGGACGAGATCCCCGGCACCGGCCGCGCCGTGCAGGTCGCACTCGACGCCCTCCCGGACGACTTCGACGGCGACGTCCTCGTGCTCTCCGGAGACGTGCCGCTGCTCGAGGCCGACACGCTGCAGCACCTGCTCGACGGTCACCGGGCGGCGTCCGCCGCGGCCACCCTGCTGAGCGCCCATCTGGACGACCCGACCGGATACGGCCGCGTGATCCGCGGCGCCGACGGTGCCGTGGAGCGCATCGTCGAGCAGAAGGACGCGACGGACGACGAGGCCGCCGTCACCGAGATCAACGCGGGCGTGTACGTCTTCCGGGTCTCGGCGCTGCGCACCTTCCTGACCCGCATCGATCAGAACAACGCTCAGGGCGAGCTGTACCTCACCGACGTGATCGGCCTGCTGCGGGGCGCGGCCGAGCACGTCGCCGCCGAGCTCGCACCGGACGCGGCCTCCACCTTCGGTGTGAACGACCGCGCCCAGCTCGCCGAGGCCGGCCGGGTGCTCAACCAGCGCATCGTCCGCCGCTGGCAGCGCGAGGGCGTCACGATCATCGATCCGGCCACCACCTGGATCGACGACGACGTCGTGCTCGCACCCGACGTGACGATCCTGCCGAACACGCAGCTCCTGCGCGCCTGCGTGATCGCGACCGGTGCCACCGTCGGTCCCGACACCACGCTGGTCGACACCGAGGTCGGCGAGGACGCCGTCGTCAAGCGCACCGACGCGAACCTGGCCGTGATCGGCGCCCGCGCCACCGTGGGCCCGTTCTCGTTCCTGCGTCCCGGGACGGTGCTCGGCGCGGGCGGCAAGATCGGCGCCTACGTCGAGACCAAGAACGCGCAGATCGGCGAGGACAGCAAGGTCCCGCATCTGTCCTACGTGGGGGATGCCGTGATCGGCCGCCACGTCAACCTGGGCGCGAGCACGATCACCGCGAACTACGACGATGTGAACAAGCACCGCACCGAGATCGGCGACGAGGTGCACACCGGCTCTCACACGGTGCTCGTCGCGCCCGTTAGGCTTGGTGCAGGTGCGAAGACCGGTGCAGGTGCTGTCGTCCGCAAGGACGTCCCCGCAGGCTCGCTGGCCATGAGCGTCGCCCCTCAGCGCAACATCGAGGGGTGGGTCGAGAAGAACAGAGCAGGAACCGGCGCGGCGGATGCCGCCGCGCGGGAACGATCGGCGGAATAGGCGGCTCGGATGGGGCACAAGAAGAAGACGGTGGCGCTGGATCGGGAGAACGGGGTCGCACCCGGGCTGATCGCCAAGACCAAGAAGCGACTGGTCGTCGCCGGTGGTCGCTCCCATCCCGAGCTGACTGCGGCGGTCGCCGCTGCGCTGGGTCAGGAGATGGCACCCGTCGAGCACCGCACGTTCGCCTCGGGTGAGATCTACGCCCGCTTCGAGGTCTCGATCCGGGGCTGCGACCTGTTCATCGTGCAGTCCTTCGGCGAGCCGGTCAACGAGTGGCTCATGGAGACGCTGATCATGCTGGATGCCGCCAAGCGGGCATCCGCCAAGCGCATCACCGTCGTCGCCCCGTACTACCCGTACTCCCGCCAGGACAAGAAGGGCCGCGGTCGCGAGCCGATCAGCGCCCGCCTGGTCGCCGACATGCTGAAGGTGGCCGGCGCCGATCGCGTCATGAGCGTCGACCTGCACGCCGCGCAGATCCAGGGCTTCTTCGACGGTCCCGTCGACCACCTCTTCGCCAAGCCGGTGCTGCTGAAGCACTTCGAGGAGACCCTCACCGCCGAGGACCGCGAGACGCTCACCATCGTCTCGCCCGACATGGGCCGCGTGCGCGTCGCCGACACCTGGTCCGACAGCCTGAACGCGCCGCTGGCGATCATCCACAAGCGCCGCGACCCGAAGGTCGCGAACCAGGTCTCGGTGCACGAGATCGTCGGCACGGTGAACGACCGTACCTGCCTCCTCGTCGACGACATGATCGACACCGGCGGCACGATCGTGAAGGCGGCGCAGGCGCTGAAGGCGAACGGCGCCCGCAAGGTGATCGTCGCCGCCACGCACGCGATCTTCAGCGATCCGGCATCCGTGCGTCTGCAGGACGAGGCGATCGATCAGGTCGTCGTGACCGACACGATCCCGTTGTCGGCGTCGCGTCGCTGGGACGAGCTCGTCATCCTCCCGATCGCACCGCTGCTGGCCACGGCCATCCGCCAGGTCTTCGAGGACGGCTCGGTCACGAGCATGTTCAACGGCGCCGCCTGAACGGGATGCTTCCCGACCTCGAGCAGGTGCGGGCGTTCATCGCAGCGGATGCCGCCCAGGGGCGCTTCGCGCACTGGGGCCTGTCCACGGTTATCGACGAGAACACCGGCGAGGCGGTGATCGATCGCGAACTCTTTGACGTGCTGCATGAGACCGCAGGGATCGCCGCCGGGTTCCCGGTCGGCAACGCCGGCGTCATCCACGTGTACGCGTACTGGTTCTCGACGGCCGTCACGCCGTACGGCTACAAGCGGGATCGCTGGCAGGACGGCATCCTCGCCTCGGCGCTGGGCCAGGTCCCCGATGCGTTCCGGCTCTGGGGCGACGGGGCGTCGACGCCCCTTCAGCGAGTGACTGCGGCGACCCTGCCGCTGCTGACGGACCCACCCTCTGCCGTGCGGGGGCGAGCGGATGCCGTGGTCGACGGCACGCTGACACGGGTCGTGCTGGTCGGAGCGGACGATCCGTCCGCCACGGCGCTGATCTACGGGACCAGAAGTGGCGACACCTGGCGCCTCGTGACCGCATTCCCGATATCGGGGCATCCGGACGACGTGGTCGACGACTTCCTCTCCGACCAGCGCTGGCGCTGGAACGCAGTGGGGGATCCACAGGCTTAACCGGACGTTCACCGGAAGATAGACATGCTGTCCGCCAATTGCCTCTAATCTTGGACGTAACGTCCAGAACAGAGGAGCGCGCGTGACCCCCACCATCATCTTCGACTTCGACGGCACCCTCGCCGTCGGCGACGGCCCTGTGCTGGCATTCGCCCGTTTCGCAGCGGAAGCCGCAGGTGATGACTACATCTCGCGCGTGGAGTCCGCGCTCGCCGCCTACGAGCGCGGCGCCTCGGCCTACCGTGACGGATACGACGTTGTCAGTTCGCTCGCGCGCGCCGACGGTGTCGACGAGAGCACGCTGAACGCCGCCTACGCGCACAGCCGCACCCGGCTCGGCACCGCCGACGCCCTCGTGCAGCCGGCGCCGGGCCTGACCGAGCTGATGGCCGAGCTCGACCCGCAGGTGCGCGTGATCCTCGCCACGAACGCGCCCGAGACCGGCATCCCCGACCTGCTCGCCGCCTGGGGGATCGCCGATCGGCTGCAGTCGACGCACTTCGTCGTCGGCAAGCCGGCCGGCCTCGAAGCGCTCGTCCGTGCTGCGCTCGCAGACGGCCCGGTGCTCTCCATCGGCGACATCTTCGTCAATGACCTCGCGCCCGCCCGTGCACTGGGAGCCGACACCGCACTGGTCGGCGCCACAGCATCGTCGTCGACCGAGGACCCCACCTTCCGGGGGACGACCCTCGCGGATCTCGCCCCCCGCATCCGGCGCTGGGCGGACGACGCCCTGCGCCTCTCCGACCTCGCCTCCTGACCTCACCGAACGCCCTGCAACACTAGCTCCGAAAGGCAATCATGCACCTGCGCAAGACCCTCGCCGCGGTGGGCATCGCCACCGCATCCGTCCTCGTCCTCGCCGGCTGCGCCGGCGGCGACACCCCGAAGAGCGACGCGTCCGACGCCGCCTGGCCCGACGAGATCACGATCTCGCTCGTCCCCTCCACCGAGAACGCCGACCTGGCCGAGGCGCTCACGCCGCTCACCGGCTACCTGAGCAAGGAGCTCGGCATCAAGGTCAACGGCGTCGTGGCCGACAACTACGCCGCCACCGTCGAGGCCCTCGGCGCAGATCAGGCGCAGGTCATCATCACCGACGCCGGCTCGCTGTACCAGGCGATCAACCAGTTCGACGCCAAGCTCATCCTCCGCGACGTGCGGTTCGGCGCCAGCTCCTACGCATCGGTCGCGTTCACGAACAACCCCGACAAGTACTGCGCGGACGCTCCTGTCAAGGCGAAGTACGCGGCGAACGACGTCGACCTCAGCTACTGCAACGGCATCGAGAAGGCCGGCGACAAGGCGACCGGGACCGGCCCCGCCGGTCTGAAGGCGCTCAAGAAGATCGACAAGGGCACCAAGGTCGCGCTGCAGGCCGCCACCTCGCCGGCCGGCTACCAGTACCCGGTGGTCGCGATGCAGGATGCCGGCATCGACACCGACTCCGACATCACCCAGGTGCCCGTCGAGGGCAACAACAACGCCGTGCTCGCGGTATACAACGGCGATGCCGAGGTGTCCTTCGGGTTCTGGGACGCACGCTCCAGCGTGCTCAAGGAGACCCCCGACGTGGCCGACAAGGTCGTGGCGTTCGCCTACACCGACATGATCCCCAACGGCGGCGTCGCAGTCAGCAGCAGCCTGCCCTCCGACCTGGTCGCCAAGCTCACCAAGCTCATGGACGGCTACGCCGACTCCTCCGACGAGGCGAAGAAGGTCATGACCGACCTCGTCAGCCTCACCGACTGGACCGCGGAGACCCACCAGGACGAGATCGACCGGTACGGCGAGATCCTGAACAAGTTCTCCCACTGAGTCCCGCACGACAGAAGAGGATCACGCATGGACACGTCCTGGCACGTCGCACTCGATGACGTATCGGTCACCTACCCGAACGGTACTCGCGCGCTCAAGGGCGTGTCCCTGCGGATCGACGCGGGGGAGATGGTCTCGGTCGTCGGTCTGTCCGGCTCCGGCAAGTCCACGCTGATCCGCACGATCAACGGCCTGGTGCAGGCCACCGGAGGCGCCGTCTCCGTGGGCCCGCACCAGGTCACCTCCCTGCGAGGACGCGCACTGCGCGACCTGCGCGGACACGTCGGGATGATCTTCCAGGGGTTCAACCTCGCCGAGCGCACCGACGTCTACCACAACGTCCTCGTCGGTCGTTTCGCGCACGCGCCCGCCTGGCGCAACCTTCTGGGCGTGCCGTCCGCGGCTGATCGTGAACTGGCGCTCGCGGCGCTGGACTCGGTCGGCATGCTCGACAAGGTGTGGGCGCGAGGTGGAGCGCTCTCCGGCGGACAGAAGCAGCGGGTCGCGATCGCCCGCGCGCTCACCCAGGAGCCCAGCATCATGCTCGCCGACGAGCCGGTCGCCTCGCTCGATCCGCCCACCGCGCACATGGTCATGAGTGATTTGCGCCGCATCAACGCCGAGCGGGGCTTGACGGTCATGGTCAACATCCACCTGATGGACCTCGCCCGCCAGTACACCACCCGGATGATCGGGCTGCGTGCCGGCGAGGTCGTCTACGACGGGCCTGCGAAAGAGGCGACCGACGCCGACTTCGAGCAGATCTACGGGCGCCCCATCCAGGTGCGCGACCGCATGGGCGACGCCGGATGAGCGGCGTCGCCCCCGCTGTCGCCGCGCGACGCGAGCTTCCGCCCCGTCCGCGGAACACCGTCCGCGTGATCCTCATCGTCGCCGTCCTGGTGCTGCTCACGGTGGCCACCTGCATCCCCGCGATCGGCGGCGTGCAGATCGACCTTGCCGCGATCGCGAAGAACTGGCACTTCGGCGCGCGCAAGCTGCAGCAGATGATGAATCCGAACTTCGCCTTCCTGCCCCGCACCGTGATGCCGATGCTGGAGACGCTGCAGATGGCGCTCGTCGGCGCGGTGATCTCGGCCGCGCTGTCCGTGCCTCTCACGCTCTGGGCCGCGCGGCCGACGAATCCGAACTCGATCACCCGCGGGATCGTCCGCACGCTGATCAACGTCATCCGCTCGGTCCCCGACCTCGTCTACGCATCCGTGCTCGTGGCGATGGTCGGCGTCGGCGTGCTTCCCGGCCTGCTCACCCTGGTGCTGTTCGACATCGGCATCATCGTCAAGCTCGTCTCGGAGGCGATCGACTCGGCCGATCACGGCTACATGGAGGCCGGCCGGGCCGCCGGCGGGAGCCAGTTCCAGATCAACAGGTCCACCGCGCTGCCGCAGACCATGCCGCTGTTCGCGAACCAGTGGCTGTACGTCCTCGAGCTCAACGTGCGCATCTCGGCCATCCTCGGTTTCGTCGGCGCGGGCGGCATCGGCCGCATCCTCGACGAGCGGCGCGGCTTCTACGCCTACGGCGACGTGTCGGTGATCATCCTCGAGATCCTCGTGGTCGTGGTGCTCATCGAGTTCGCCTCCAACGCGCTGCGAAGGAGGCTGGCATGACCGCGATCACCCCGCCGAAGCGCCCATCCAGGCTGTGGCCCACCGTCTTCGCCCTGCTCGCGGCCGTCGTCGTCCTCGCGGCGGCGGGCGGCCTGCGCATCACCTGGTCCGACGTGCCGCAGATCCCGGCCAACGTGATCAAGTACCTCGGCCTGATGTTCTCGGAGCCGAACTGGGAGAAGCTCCCGAGGGCGCTCATGGAGATGTGGCGCTCGGTGTCGATGGCCTGGCTCGGAGCGATCCTGTGCGTGGTGCTCTCGATCCCGCTCGGCATCCTCGCCGCTCGGGGCGTGGGGCCGGCATGGCTGCGAGCGGTGCTGCGCGCCGTGTTCGCGGTGATCCGCGCTGTCCCCGAGGTCATCATTGCGCTCGTGCTGCTCACGGTGACGGGGCTGACGCCCTTCACCGGCATGCTCGCCCTGGGCATCGCCGGAATCGGCACACAGGGCAAGTGGGTGTACGAGGCCATCGAGTCCGCGCAGGAGGGCGCCTCGGAAGCCGTGCGCGCGGCGGGCGGGACGACCGCGGAGGTCACGCGGTGGGCGCTCTGGCCGGCTGTCGCCCCCACGCTGATGTCGTTCGCGCTCTACCGCTTCGAGATCAACATCCGCACCTCGGCGATCCTGGGCATGGTCGGTGCGGGCGGCATCGGCAGTATGCTCTCGAACTACACGCAGTTCCGCGAGTGGGACACCGTCGGGATGCTGCTGATCGTCATCGTGCTCACGACGATGGGCATCGACGCGATCTCCGGAGCGGTGCGCCGTCGGATCATGGAAGGGGCTCGCTCACGTGACCTGGCAAGGATCGTCTGACGCGCCGCCGCTGGCTCGCATCGCGGCGCTGGCGCCGTCGCTGCAGCGCGGTGAGCGCCGTGTGGTCGAGGCCATCGTCGCCGACCGCAGCGGGACCGTCGAACGCACCGCGCAGGAGCTGGCGGATGCCGTCGGCGTCGGGCGCACCACGGTCATCCGCGCGGTGCAGTCGCTGGGCTACGAGGGCTATCCGCAGCTGCGGGTGGCGCTGGCGCAGGAGCTGGCGCAGGAGCCGGCGGATGCCGGTGACTCGGACAGCACGATGGTGGGCGGCGTGCGAGCCGGAGTGGCGCGGTTCGCAGCGAAGCTGGGGGGCACGGTGTCGGCGCTCGCGGAAGAGGACGTGCGGGAGTTCCTGCACCTGCTCGACGCCTCGCAGCGGGTGCTCGTGCTCGCCAACGGCCTCTCCAGCGCCCTCGGCCTGGACCTCGTGCTGCGGCTGAACTCGGCCGGTCGCCCGAGCGAGATCCTCATGGACGCGCTGTCGCAGCAGATCTCGGCCCGGCAGCTCGGCCCGGGCTCGCTGTGCATCGTGATCTCCGGCTCAGGCGCCAGCAGGGCGACGCTGGACGGCATGCGAGCCGCCCGCGCGGGCGGGGCGAGGATCGTGGCGATCACCTCCTTCGCACGATCCGCCGTCGCCACGGCGGCCGATGTGGTGCTCCTGGTGCCGCCGATCAACGACAGCTTCCAGGACGAGCTGATCCACACGTCGCGGGCCGGAATCATGCTGGTGATCGAACAGCTGGTCGACCAGTTCATCGCGTATCGCGGGGAGCGCGGGCGCGAGGCCCAGGCCGCGTCATTGTCGGTGCTGGGCGGCGGCCTGCTGGAGTAGCAGCGGGCTCCGGCGGCCGATCATCCCCCTGAAGTGCGAGAGAGTAGAGGGGTGCTCTCATCCCTCACGGCGCTGCGACAGCGCATTCTCGCCGTGCTCGGCGCCATCTCGATGTACCGCCTGGTGTTCTTCGCCCTGGTCGCGCTCGCCGTGGTGGCTCTCTGCTTCTCGTTCACCGGGCTCGTCGTTCCGAGCGCGGGGGAGATCCTGGCGTCCTTCGCGGTGCTCGCGGTCGCGATCTCGGTGGTCGACGCGGGGGCTCAGCGCATCCTCCGGCTGCCCTGGCGCGTCGAGTCTTCGCTGGTCACCGCGCTCATCCTGCTGTTCGTGATGCAGCCCTCGCTGACGGCCGGGGGGCTGCTCGGCAATGCGCTGGCCGGTGCGCTCGCGAGCCTGTCGAAGTACCTGATCGCCTGGCGCGGCCGGCACATCCTCAATCCTGCGGCCTTCGGCGCGACGGTCGTGACGGTGCTCGGGCTCGGCTCCTTCTCGTCGTGGTGGGTGGGAACGCCCGTGCTCGCCGTCGCGGTGGCCGTGCTGGGACTGCTCGTGCTGTGGCGCATCGAGAAGGTGCGCATCGTGCTGGTGTTCCTGCTGGTCGTCGTCGGCGTCTCGGTGGTGCGTCAGGCGGTGCTCGCCCAGTCGGCGGGCACCGAGGTGGCGATCGCGGATGCCGTGGTGTTCGCGGTCGTGCACACGCCGTACCTGTTCCTCGGCGCCTTCATGCTCTCCGAGCCGCTCACCCAGCCGCCACGGCGCTGGCAGCAGTTCAGCGTCGCGGCCCTCGTGGGCGTGCTGGCCGGCTGGCCGATCCCGGTCGGGGACCTGTTCACGCTGGGCCAGGAGCGCGCACTGCTGATCGGCAACCTGCTGGCGTTCGCCTTCGCGCTGCGCGGCTCGGTGCGGCTGGTCCTGGAGAAGCGGCGGATGGTGACGCCCACGGCCCAGGAGCTGACGTTCCGCACGAAGGGGCGGCTGAGCTTCCTCCCGGGGCAGTACCTCGAACTGGACGTGCCGCACCACCGGCCGGATGCGCGCGGCACCCGGCGCGAGTTCAGCATCGTCTCCGCCCCCGCCGATCTGCCGACCCTGCGCATCGCGTACAAGAACGGCGATCAGAAGCATCCGTCCAGCTACAAGCGCGCTCTCGCGGCGGCCGAGCCGGGCGCGGTGCTGGCGGTGACCGGGACCTGGGGCGACTTCCTCCTGCCGCGCGGCGGGGCCCCGACACTGATGGTGGCGGCTGGCATCGGCGTCACGCCGTTCGTGTCGCAGCTGCGCCAGATGCAGTCGCTGGGTGTGCAGCGCGACGTCGTGCTCGTCTACGTGGCCTCCGAGGCGGCGGAGCTGGCGTTCCGCGATGAGCTGCAGGCCACCGGCGTGCGGGCCGTGGTCTTCACACGCGACGAGCCGGCGGATCTGGCCGAGAACTGGACCTGGGCGCAGGGCGTGCGGCTGGATGCCGCGGGTCTGGAGCGCGTGGTGCCCGACATCGCCGCACGGCACGCATTCATCTCGGGCCCGCCGCGCCTGATCGCCGACCTCGCGCCTGCTCTGCAGAAGGCGCGCAGTCTCACCACGGACGCGTTCGCCGGTTACTGAGCCTGGGGAGCAGGAGGCGGTGGAGGGGGGAACCCCTCGGCGCCGGAGTCGCCTTCGCCCGTGCTGGACCCTGGGGCGCTCGGTCCCGGAGCGCTCGAGCTGGACGCATCCGTCTCGGCCTCGCTCTGCTGCGGAGCGGTCTCCAGCGGCAGTCGCACCGTGAACGTCGTGTCACCGGGTGTGCTCGTCACGTCGACAGTCCCGCCGTGCCCCTCAACGATCGCCTTGGCGATCGCCAGTCCGAGCCCGGTTCCGCCGGTCTGGCGGGCGCGTGACGCATCGCCGCGGGCGAATCGCGCGAACAGCTCATCCCGCACCTGCGGGTCGATGCCGGGGCCGTCGTCGTGCACGCGCAGCACGGCCGTCCCGGACTCGACCGCCAGAGACAGCGTGATCGTGGTGCCCGCAGGAGTGTGCGTCCGGGCGTTGGCGAGCAGGTTCGCCAGAACCTGGTGCAGTCGGCCCGCGTCTCCCATGAGCATGACGGGCTCCTCGGGGACGTCCAGCTCCCAGGCGTGGTCGGGCGCCGTCGGCTGCGCATCGGTGAGCGCCTCCACGGCCAGCTGGGCCAGGTCGACATCCCTGCTCACGAGCTCGCGGCCCTCGTCCAGGCGGGCGAGCAGCAGCAGATCCTCGACCAGGCGCGTCATGCGCAGCGACTGGGCCTGGATGCGCTCCAGCGCCGAGGCGGTGTTCTCCAGCGTCCGCGCGCTCTGATCGGCATCCGCCTGCTCCGCCTGCCTGATCGCCTTCAGCGACAGCTCGGAGTAGCCGCGGATGGAGGCCAGCGGCGTGCGCAGCTCGTGGCTCGCGTCGGCGACGAAGCGCCGCATCCGCTCCTCGTTGCGCTGACGCGCCGCCAGCGAGGAGTCGACGTGGTCCAGCAGGGTGTTCAGCGCGGCGCCCACCCGCCCCACCTCGGTGCGCGGGTCGGCCTCGTAGTCGGGCACCCGCTCGGTGATGCTCACCTCACCGCGGTCGAGGGGTTGACCGGCCACGCGCGTGGCTGTCGCCGCGACGGCGCGGAGCGGGCGGAGCCCCATGCTGATCGTGAGGGCCGTGGTGAGCGCGAGCAGCAGCAGGCCGCCGAGGGTCGCCAGGGCGATCACGGTGAACAGCATGGTCATGGTGCGCTGAACGTCGGCGCGGGAGAGGCCCGTGACCACGACCACGCCGTTGTCCGTCCGGCTCACCGTGAGACGGTAGGACCCGAAGTCCGGCAGGCTCACCGTGGCCGAGTTCGCATCCCTCAGCGCGGCCGTGATCGTCAGGATGTCCGCGCCGGAGATCTCACGACGCGAGTCCGGCGTCACCACGACGCCAGAGGCGGACATTCCCGGGGGCACGATCATCAGCAGCAGATCGATGCCCTGCACCTTGTAGTCCGCCAGGGCGCTGGCCGCCGTGAAGGTTCCGCCCAGGGGCAGCATCCGGTTCGCCTGCGAGGTCACCACCGACTTCGTCGTGGCTGCGGTGCCGTTCAGCTGCTCCTGAAGACGGTCTTCGAGCGTCTTGCCGAGCGTCGCGCTGGTGATGATGGCCACCACGACCAGGATCAGGGACACGAACCCGATCACGGCGGCCATCAGCCGTGCCTGCAGGCTCACCGGGCGGGCGAACATGTGCACGCTACTGCGGGGACTTGATCATGTAGCCGACGCCGCGGACGGTGTGCAGCAGGGGAGTGCGGCCGGCGTCGATCTTCTTGCGCAGGTACGAGATGTACAGCTCCACGACCGACGACTTGCCTCCGAAGTCGTAGCTCCACACGCGGTCCAGGATCTGCGCCTTGGAGAGCACGCGTCGTTCGTTGCGCATGAGGAAGCGCAGCAGCTCGAACTCGGTGGCGGTCAGCTCGATCTCGTCGTCGCCGCGCATCACCTCGTGGCTGTCCTCGTTCAGGGACAGGTCGGCCACGCGCAGGATCGACTGCTCGTCGTCGGCGCGCCCCTGACCGGAACGGCGGATCACGGCGCGCAGGCGCGCGATGACCTCCTCGAGGCTGAACGGCTTGGTGACGTAGTCGTCGCCGCCGGCCGTCAGGCCCGCGATGCGGTCGCCGACGGAGTCCTTGGCGGTGAGGAACACCACCGGCACGAGGTTGCCGGCCTCGCGCAGCCGGCGCAGGACCCCGACGCCGTCGAGGTCGGGCATCATGACGTCCAGTACCAGGGCATCCGGCTCGAAGTCGCGGGCGACCTGCAGAGCCTCCAGTCCCGAGCCGGCGGTGCGCACCTCCCAGCCCTCCATGCGCAGCGCCATCGCCAGCAGGTCGGTGAGCATGGGCTCGTCGTCGACGGCGAGGATGCGCAGCGGGGAGCCGTCCGGACGGCGCAGGTCGGGGTGCTCGTGAGTCATGCACTCATTGTGCGCGCCCACTCATCGAGAATCCATAGGGTTGGCTATGCGGATGCTGTGAGGGCCGGATGCCTGTTCGGCATCCGGCCCTCATCCAGCCCGGTGGGGCGCGGGGATCAGTGCGTGTCCTCGGCCTCGATCTCGGTGCGGTCGCCGGACCACAGGGTGTGGAAGGTGCCCGGCTTGTCGATGCGCTTGTAGGTGTGGGCGCCGAAGAAGTCGCGCTGGCCCTGCACGAGCGCGGCCGGGAGGCGGTCGGCGCCGATGCCGTCGTAGTACGACAGCGACGACGAGAACGCGGGGGCGGGGATGCCGGCCTGTGCGGCGGCCACGACGACGCGGCGCCAGGCGGCCTGGGCGCGGGTGATGGCCTCGGCGAAGTACGGGGCGGTCATCAGCACGGGCAGGTCGGGGGTCTGGGCGTAGGCGTCGGCGATGCGGTTGAGGAACTGGGCGCGGATGATGCAGCCCGCGCGCCAGATCTTCGACACGGCGCCCAGGTCGATGGTCCAGTCGTACTCGGCTGCGCCCGCGCGGATCTCGTCGAAGCCCTGGGAGTAGGCGACGATCTTCGACGCGTACAGCGCGAGCCGCACGTCCTCGATGAAGGCGTCCGGGTCTGCGACGGTGAACGCCTCGTCCGGCCCGGGGAGGGCGGAGGCTGCCGTGCGCTGCTCGGGGTGGGAGGACAGCGAGCGCGCGAACGTGGCCTCGGCGATGCCGGAGACGGGGGTGCCCAGGGAGAGTGCGGTCTGCACGGTCCAGGCGCCGGTGCCCTTGGCGCCGGCCTGGTCGAGGATGACGTCGACGAGCGGCTGCCCGGTGGCGGCATCCACCTGGCGCAGCACCTCGGCGGTGATCTCGATGAGGTAGGACTCGAGCTCGCCCTTGTTCCACTCCGCGAAGATCTCGGCGATCTCAGCCGGGCTCTTGCCCGTGCCGCGGCGGATCAGGTCGTAGGCCTCGGCGATGAGCTGCATGTCGGCGTACTCGATGCCGTTGTGCACCATCTTCACGAAGTGACCGGCACCGTCGTGGCCGATGTGCGTCACGCACGGCTCGCCCTCCGCGACCGCGGCGATCGACTTCAGGATCGGGCCGAGCGTGACCCAGGACTCGTCCGAGCCGCCGGGCATGATCGACGGGCCGTTGAGCGCGCCCTCCTCGCCGCCGGAGATCCCGGCGCCGACGTAGTTGATGCCGGTGCCGCGCACCGCCTTCTCGCGGCGGATGGTGTCCGGGAAGTACGCGTTGCCGCCGTCGACGATGATGTCTCCCGGCTCGAACACCTTCACCAGCTCATCGATCACGGCATCCGTCGGGCCGCCGGCCTTGACCATGATGATCGCGGTGCGCGGCTTCTGCAGCGAGGCGGCGAACTCCTCGTACGAGAACGCCGGGATGAAGCCGGCCTCGGGGTGCGCGGCGACCAGCTCGTCGGTCTTGGTGCGGGAACGGTTCAGCACCGCCACCGTGTTTCCCTCGCGGCTCGCGAGGTTGCGGGCCAGGTTCGACCCCATGACGGCGAGTCCGACGACTCCGATGTTGGCTGATGCTTCGGGCACTGAGAGCTCCTCGATCGTGGGGTGCAGGTGGTTTCAGGTTATCCGCTGGGGGAGGGTCAGGACTCGCGCGTTTCGCCCGCGTGCGCACCGCGCTGCGCGGTCAGACGCCGGGTGACGGAGATGTCCCGCTCGCCCAGGCCGGCGTCGACGATCTCGTCGAACGCCGCGCGCAGCGCGGGCAGCAGTGCCGCCTGGGTTCCGGTGGCGGCGGCGATGTCGGATGCGAAGCCCAGGTCCTTCACCATGTACTTGGCCATGCCGCTGGGGGAGTCGTCGCCGCTGACCAGCTTGTCGCGTCGGGTCTCGAGCAGGCGCGAGCCCGCGTAGCCACCGGCGAGGAGCCGCCACATCCGGTCGAGGTTCAGGCCGGAGCGATCCGCGAGCACGGTCGCCTCGCCCAGCGCCAGGATGGTCGCCGAGACCACCAGCTGGTTGCAGGCCTTCGCGACCTCGCCGGCGCCGAGTGGGCCGAGGTGCACGGGGGTGCCGCACGGCGCCAGCACGTCGGCGGCCAGCGCCACGTCGTCCTGGTCATCGCCGCCCAGCATGATCGAGAGCGTCCCCGCCTTCGCACCGTCCTCGCCGCCCGAGACCGGGCAGTCCACGACGCGCACCCGGCCGTCGGTCTGCGCGTGCAGTCGCTCGGCGAGGTCGCGCACGGCCGGCGCGGAGGAGGTCGAGCCGATCAGGATGAGCAGATCGCCGGCGCCCGCCAGCAGTCCGTCCTCGCCGTCCAGCAGCGTCTCGAGCTCGGGAAGGTCCGGAAGCAGGCTCAGCAGCACATCCACCCGCGACGCGAGCTCGCGGGGAGTGGCGGACCACGTCGCGCCCGCCTCGACGAGCTCGGGCTGCGGGCGCCTGGCGTGGATGACGAGTTCGCCCCGCGCGGCGAGGACCCGCTTTGCGACGGGCGCGCCCATCGAACCCAGTCCGATCATCCCGACGGTGGCAGCTGAGGTGTCCATCCGGTCATGCTAGCGAAGATCCACTCAATGGAACAGTGTTCAACGGAGTGTATTTGCGGTACCGTGGTGGCTGATGTCACCCGAGGAAGGGGATCACGATGACGCAGACCGAGGACAGACTCCGAGTGGTCGCGGCCGTGCCGCTGGACGAAGAGCTCTGCCGGCTCATCGAGCGTATCGAACCCCGGGTGGAGATGATCAGCGATCCTTCGCTGGTCCCGCCGATGCGGTGGCCCGCCGACTGGGAGGGCGATCCCTCCTTCTCGCGCACGCCGCAGCAGCAGGCCGACTTCGAGGCGATGGTCGATTCGGCTGACGCTCTGTTCGGCATCCCCGACGTGTCGCCGGCGCAGCTCGCCCGCACCGTCGCCGCGAATCCGCGCCTGCGCTGGGTGATGACGACCGCGGCCGGGGGCGGCGGTCAGGTCAAGGCGGCTGGGCTCGATCAGGACGCCCTGGATCGCATCGTCTTCACCACCAGTGCCGGCGTGCACGCCGGGCCGCTCGCGGAGTTCGCGGTCTTCGGGGTGATGGCCGGCGCGAAGGGGCTGCCCCGTCTGCGTGCCGACCAGGACGCCCGCGTGTGGCCGCAGCGCTGGGAGATGCGCCAGGTCGACGAGATGACGGTGCTGGTCGTGGGTCTCGGCGGCATCGGGGCGGAATGCGCGCGCCGCTTCCACGCCCTGGGGGCGACGGTCTGGGGCACGACGCGCTCCGGGCGTCCTGTCGACGGGGTGAGCAGGCTCATCGCGCCAGACGAGATCGCGCAGGTCGCCGGCGAGGTGGACGCGATCGTCGTGACCCTTCCCGGCACCGAGCAGACGCATCACCTGATCGGCGAGGAGGTGCTCGAGGCCGTCAGGCCGGGAGCGATCCTCGCCAGCGTCGGCCGCGGCACCGTGATCGACGAGCGTGCGCTCCTGGCTGCGCTCGACGACGGCCGGATCGGCTTCGCCGCGATGGACGTCTTCGAGAAGGAACCGCTCGCGCAGGACTCGCCGCTGTGGTCGCACCCGAGCGTGCTCGTGAGCCCGCACACCGCGGCGCGCAGTTCGAAGGAGGCGGAGCGCATCGCCCGCCGCTTCGCCGAGAGCGCCGGTCGTCTGCTGGACGGCGAGCCTCTGCGCGCCACGGTCGATACAGTCGAGTTCTACTGAGTTCACGGCGCCCGCGCGGGTGCCGGGAGGGGGAAGCGTGGCAGGCGACGAGGATTCGCGTGAAGGCCGGGATCCCGCACCGGCGGTGACCCGCAGCATCCGGCTGCTGGGACTGCTGGCGCAGGCGCAGCCGCGCACGCTCACGGAGCTGGCGGGCGAGCTGGGCCTGGCCAAGTCGTCGACGGCCAATCTGTGCCTGGCGCTGGAGGCGGGTGGGATGATCCAGCGCACCTCCGCGGGTTACCGGCTGGGACTGCGCACCGCCGAGCTGGGCGGGGCGTTCGCCGCCCAGTTCAACCAGGTGCGCGAGTTCTACAGCGTGTGCGAGTCCTCGCCCGTGCTGTCGTCCGAGCTCGTGCAGGTGGCGCTGCTGGACGGCACGGATGCCCTTTACCTGGCGCGGCACGAGGGGTCGCGGTCGCTGCGCCTCGGCACGCCGCTGGGTTCCCGCCTGCCGGCGGGGCTGTCGGGAACGGGCCGCGCGCTGCTGATGTCGATGACCGACGACGAGGTGGTCGAACTGCTCGGGGCGGATGCCGTCTTCCCCGCACTCACCGAGCGCAGCGCCACCACGATGGCCGGACTGCTGGAGGCGCTCGCCGCAGCGCGCCGGCGCGGCTGGGCGCTGGATGCGGAGGAGTCCTTCCGCGGCATCGTCGGAGTGGCCGTTCCACTGGAGCCCTGGGCGCCGTCCGACCCTCCGCTGGCGCTGGGCGTCGCCATCCGTGCCGCCGAGGCGGACTTCGAGCGCATCGAGCGCGTCGGCGAGGCTCTGCGCGAGGCCGCGCAGGCGCTGACGAACCCGTTCAGCGCTGCTGCGCGCCGCTGAGGCGCGGTCGTCCGGGCGTCGCATCGGCGACATCCGGGTTCGCGCGCCCATTATGAGTCCAAAGTATTGAACATCGTCCAACAGGCTGGTAACGTCAATGCCACGCCGATGGCGAAGCCGATCGAAGGAGATGGCAGTGACCGATTCACTCATCACGCAGCAGACCCCACCCGATGACCCGGAGTACGCGGCCAACCTGCGCCGCGCGACCCTCGCGTCCAGCATCGGCAGCGCACTGGAGTACTTCGACTTCGCGCTCTACGGGCTCTCCACAGCACTGATCTTCAACGTGCTGTTCTTCCCGCAGGGCGACCCGGCCATGGCGACGGTCGCCGCGTTCGCCACCTTCGGCGTCGGCTTCCTCGCCCGTCCGTTCGGCGGACTGTTCTTCGGCGTGCTGGGCGACAAGATCGGCCGCAAGTGGGTCCTGGTCGTCACCATCCTGCTGATGGGCGGCGCCTCCACCGCGATCGGCCTGCTGCCCACCTACGACGCGGTCGGCCTCTGGGCGCCGATCCTGCTCGTGCTCATGCGCCTGCTGCAGGGCTTCGGAGCCGGAGCCGAGCAGGCGGGTGCGACGGTGCTGATGGCCGAGTACGCGCCGGTGCGCCGCCGCGGCTTCTTCTCGGCGCTGCCCTTCATCGGCATCCAGGCCGGCACTCTGCTCGCCGCCCTGGTCTTCAGCTTCATCAGCCTGCTGCCGAAGGACGCGCTGCTCAGCTGGGGCTGGCGCGTGCCGTTCCTGGCGTCGTTCGTCCTGATCCTGCTCGCCCTGTTCATCCGGATGCGCCTCCGCGAGACGCCGACGTTCATCGAGCTGGAGAAGCACGAGCAGATCGCCGACCGTCCGATCCGCGAGATCTTCACGCACGGCCTGCCCGGGGTGATCGTCGGCATCGGCCTGCGCATGGCGGAGAACGGCGGCTCCTACATGTTCCAGACGCTGGGTCTCGCCTTCTTCGTGTCGGTCGTCGGCGACGCCGCCGACAAGAGCCTGCTGACCTGGGGCGTGACGATCGGCTCGCTGATCGGCATGTTCTCCGTTCCGTTCGCCGGACACCTCTCCGACCGCTTCGGACGCCGCACGATCTACCGCTTCGGTGCCGTGTTCATGCTGATCTACTGCTTCCCCGCCTGGTGGATGCTGTCGCTGGGCAACCACGTCCTCGCGATCGCCGTGATCGCGGTCGGCATCGGCGTGGCCGTGAACACCATGCTCGGCCCGCAGTGCGCGATGCTCCCCGAGCTGTTCGGCAACCGTCACCGCTACCTGGGCGTGGCGATCGCGCGCGAGATCTCGGCCGTGCTGGCCGGTGGCCTCGCGGGCGTGCTCCGCGCCTACCCGGTCGCCGTCAGCGGCGGCAACTGGATGCTGCTGGGCACCGACATGGGCGTGCTCGCGCTGATCACCACCGCGTCGACGTTCCTCGCCCCCGAGACGCTGCGCCGCGACCTGACCCGGGTGGACGACGCGATCAAGGTGTCGCGTGCCGAGGCCGGCGACGACGTGTTCGCCACGACCGTCTCGATCACGGCGGTCGGACGGTGACCGCCCGCGGCATCGCGGCCTTCGACCTGACCGGGCGGACCGCGCTGGTCTCCGGATCCAGCCAGGGCATCGGCCGCGCGCTGGCCGAGGGGCTCGCCGAGGCCGGCGCCCGGGTGGTGGTGCACGGCCGCGATGCCGCGAAGGCGGCGCACGCCGCCGCCGAGATCACGCAGGAGACCGGCATCGAGGCGCACAGCGTCGCGTTCGACATCACCGATGCCGCCGTCGTGGACGCAGGGATGACCGAGGTGGAGGAGCTGGTCGGCACCCCCGACATCCTCGTCAACAACGCCGGCATCCAGCGGCGTGCGCCGATCGCCGAGTTCGCCGAGGAGGACTGGGATGCCCTCGTGGGCACCAACCTCTCCGGCGTCTTCCACCTCGCCCGCCGCATCTCCCGCGGCATGATCGAGCGCGGCTCCGGGAAGATCATCCAGATCGGCAGCGTGCAGTCGCAGCTGGCGCGTCCGTCGATCGCCGCGTATTCCGCGACGAAGGGCGCGATCGTGATGTTCACGAAGGGACTGTGCGCGGATCTCGCGCCGCACGGCATCCAGGCCAACGCCATCGCGCCCGGCTACTTCGAGACCGCGCTCACGCAGGGGCTCGTTGATGACGCGGAGTTCTCCGCGTGGGTCAGGGGCCGCACGCCCGCCGGCCGCTGGGGGGACGTGCGTGACCTCGTCGGCGCCCTCGTGTTCCTGGCCAGCCCCGCCAGCGACTTCGTCAACGGGCAGACGCTGTTCGTCGACGGCGGCATGACGGCGGTGGTGTGATGCTCATCGGACGAGTGCGCACCGACGACGGGATCCGCTGGGTGCGGGCGGACGGCGTGCGGAAGTGGGGCACGGAGGATCCGTTCGCGGCGCTCGCCGCGGGGCGCGCGCCTGCCGTCGCGGAGCAGGAGGTCCACGGCGACGTGCTTCCGCCGTGCGAGCCGGTCGTCGTGGTCGGCATCGCGCAGAACGGACGCGGGCACGCCTCTCCGGTGCAGGCCTGGTTGAAGAGCCCGCGCACCGTCATCGCATCCGGCCGGCCCGTGCGCCTTCGCAGGGACGCCGGGCATGCCGTCGCGGAAGGGGAGATCGCCGTGGTCATCGGCCGCGAGACGGCCGGCCTCACCGCTGAGAACGCGCACGAGTACGTGCTGGGCGTCACCGCCGTGAACGACCTCTCCAGCCCTGATCGCGGTGAGTTCGACCCGCGCAACTTCGAGTCGAAGTCGGGGGAGGGGTACACGCCGCTCGGCCCGTGGATCGACACGGATGCCGACATCGACGACATCGCGCTCACCGTCGCGGTCGACGGCGTCGTCGTCGCCTCCACGGGTGCGGTGGAGCTGCCGGTCTCCATCCGCGAGTGCCTCGCCTACGTCGCCTCCTGGTCGCCGCTCGGGCCCGGCGACGTCGTGATGACCGGTGCCCCGCACTCCCAGGCGCCGATCCGGCCCGGGCAGACCGTGACCATCGCCGTCGGTGCGGTGGAGCTCCGCACCCCGTTCAGCTGACAGCCGCCGCAACCGCGAAGGAGCATCCGATGTCGAACATCGCCGTCGTCGCACACGCCGCAGACGATCTGCGCGTCGAGGAGATCGAGGAGCCGCGTCCCGCCCCCGACGAGGCGATCGTGGAGGTCGCCTACGGCGGCATCTGCGGCTCCGACCTGCACTACTGGATGCACGGGGCAGCGGGGGCGTCCGTGCTGCGGGAGCCGATGATCCTGGGGCACGAGGTGTCCGGCGTCGTCTCCGCCGCCGCGGCCGACGGGACGGGGCCCGCGGTGGGCGCCCGCGTCGCGGTGCATCCGCTCACCCCGCACGACGACGGCCGCACCCCCTGGCCGCACGAGCACCCGAACCTCGCGCCCGCATCGACCTACCTCGGCTCGGCCATGCTGCTGCCGCACACCCAGGGCGCCTTCGCGCGCCGCGTCGCACTGCCGGCCCGCATGCTGCACGAGCTGCCCGCAGGGATGGACCTGCGCACCGCCGCACTCGCAGAGCCCGCCGCCGTCGCCTGGCACGGCGTGCACCAGGCCGGCGACGTCGCCGGCCGCACCGTCGCCTTGATCGGAGCGGGGCCCATCGGGCAGCTCGTGGCGTCGGTGGCCCAGGGGCTGGGCGCCTCGCGCGTCGCGGTGACCGACCTGCACGAGCGCCCGCTCGAGATCGCCGCCGCACGAGGCATCGGGACGCTCGACGCGCGTGACGCCGACGCGATCGCCGCACAGCACGCCGACGTCGTGATCGAGTCCAGCGGCACGGTGCCGGGCCTCGGCGCCGCGGTGTCCGCGGCCGTGCGCGGCGGCATCGTCGTGATGCTGGGCCTGCAGCGCGCCGGCGAGGTGCCGGCGCCGATCGCCACCGCGATCACCCGCGAGCTCACACTGCGAGGCTCGTTCCGATTCGGCTCGGAGTTCGACGACGTCATCGGGGCTCTGGCCACGGGCCGCATCGACGTGACGGGCATCGTCAGCGACGTGATGCCCGCCGAGCATGCGCTGCCCGCCTTCGCACTGGCCGCTGATGCGTCGCGCTCCTGCAAGGTCCTGCTGGAATTCCGGTGATGCGGGTCGTCGTGATGGGGCCGAGCGGCTGCGGCAAGTCCACGGTGGGCCGGGCCCTCGCCGACGCGCTCGGCGCCCGCTTCGTGGACGGCGATGATCTGCATCCGTCCGCGAACGTGGAGAAGATGGCCGCCGGTGTGCCGCTGACGGACGAGGACCGGATGCCATGGCTGGCGACGGTCGGAGCCGAGCTCGGCTCCGACGCTCGGATCGTCATCGCGTGCTCGGCGCTGCGCCGGGTCTACCGCGACGCGATCCGGGAGAGCGAGCCCGGGGTGTTCTTCGCCGAGCTGACGGCGTCGCGCGACGAACTCGTACGACGCATGGGGCAGCGAGGCGCCCACTTCATGCCGGCGTCCCTGCTGGACTCCCAGCTGGAGACCCTCGAGTCGCTTCAGCCTGACGAGTCAGGGGTGCGGATCGGCGGATTGGCCCCGGCCGACGCCGTGGCGGCGTCGATCGCGGGCGAGCTGACGAGGACTCAGTCCTTGCGGTAGCCCGAGCGACCCATGGTGAACATCGCGGCGAACGCGCCGATGCCGCCGACGACGGCCATCGCGCCGATGAGCCAGAACAGGACGTGGGTGATGACTGCAGCAACGGGCATGGCACACAGCCTATCGAGGATTCGGGTACCATGGAGAAGTTCCTCGGCGAGGGATGCCGTCTCCGCGCGCGCATCCGTTATCGACGCGGTGATGTGAGCACTGATGTCTCCCTTCTTCGTGTCCGCGCTCGAGGCGCCGAAACCCACGACCACCGCACGGCCAGCCCCGTGTGCTTGAAGGAGAACATCATGTCCGACGACAACACGGTCCACGCAGACCTCCGCACCAGCTTCGGCAAGGGCTTCGCTCGTCGCCTGCGCGCCGAGGGCAAGATCCCCGCGGTCATCTACGGCCACGGCACCGAGCCCGTTCACGTCGCGCTGCCCGGCCACCAGGTCTCGCTGATCATCCGTCGCGCCAACGCACTGCTCGACCTCGACATCGAGGGCAAGTCGCAGCTCGCGCTGGTCAAGGACGTGCAGAAGGACCCGGTGCGCCAGATCATCGAGCACATCGACCTGCTGGTCGTGAAGAAGGGCGAGAAGGTCTCGATCGACCTCCCCGTCGTCCTGGTGGGCGAGTCGTTCGCAGGCACCATCGCCAACCTCGACGCCACGACGCTGGCGGTCGAGGCCGAGGCCACCCACATCCCCGAGCACGTCGAGGTCTCGGTCGAGGGCCTCGAGGAGGGCGCGCACATCACCGCCGCCGACGTGAAGCTCCCCAAGGGCGTCTCGCTGGTCGCCGACCCGGAGACCCTCGTCGTCGCGATCTCCGTTCCGGCTGTCGCCGCTGAGGAGGCTCCGGCCGAGGAGGCCGCCGCTGAGGAGGCTCCGGCCGAGGAGGCCGCCGCGGAGTGATCCGCTGATGCATTCGGAGGGGGCGCGAGCGATCGCGCCCCCTTCTTCATCCCACGAGAGGAATCGGGCATGGCATCCACCTGGCTCATCGTCGGTCTCGGCAACCCGGGGCCGCGGTACGCGGCGACCCGCCACAACATCGGTCGGATGGTCGTGGACGAGATCGCCGCCCGCCGGGGCGAGCGGTTCCGCGAGCACAAGGCGGGCGCCCGCGTCGTGGAGACCTGGCTGCGTCCCGGTGGCGACAAGCTCGTGCTGGCCAAGCTCAACTCGTTCATGAACGTCTCGGGCGCGCCGGTCGCGGCGCTCGCCCGCTTCTACTCGGTCGAGCCGGATCACGTCGTCGTGATCCACGACGAGCTCGACATCCCCTTCGACAGCATCCGCCTGAAGACCGGCGGCGGGCACGGCGGCCACAACGGCGTCCGGGACATCGCCCGGGCTCTCGGCACTCCCGAGTTCCCGCGCGTCCGGGCCGGCATCGGCCGTCCGCCCGGTCGCCAGGACCCCGCGGACTGGGTGCTCGGGAACTTCGGATCGGTCGAGCAGAAGACGCTCCCGATCTTCCTCTCGGATGTCGCGGACGCCACCGAGCTGCTCCTCGAGGAGGGGCTGCTCGCCGCGCAGCAGAAGCACCACGCTCGCGGCTGAAGGCACCCCGGGCCGGTGAGGTCAGCCCGCCGTCGCTGCCATCCCGTTCCCGACGCCCAGCAGCACCGACGTCAGCAGGAAGAACACGACGGGACCCAGCACGGCCAGGATCATCGCCGTGATCCCGGCTCCGCGCCCGCGACGGCGCACCGTCGCGACGATCCCGAGGGCGAGGGCGAGGATGCCGATCGCCGTCGCCGCCCAGAACAGGATCTCGACCCACAGCACCAGGGTGCGAACCGGCGTGAGTGCAGCCCACACGACGTCCCCCGTGACTGTGATCAGGGATTCCAGCGGCACCTGCATGCCGATCTGCACGGCGAGGACGCCCGCGACGATCGGCGCGACGACCACGGCGATCAGCGCGGCGACGAGCGCGAGCATGCCTGTGCGTCGGCTCGCCGGAGCGCTGTCTGACGGCACCTGATAGCCGCCGACGGGCGTCAGATAGCCACCCACCGGCACTCCGTAAGCACCAGGCGGAGCAGCGGGCGGCGGGACGGGCACCGGCGGTGCGGGCACCGGAGGCGGGGGAACCTGGCCGGACGGGGCCGGCCCTGCTCCGTCGGTCACAGCACCCTCCGCAGCAGCCCGACCTTGTCGTAGACGTCGGCGAGGGTGGCGTTCGCGACCTCGTCGGCCTTCGCGGCGTTCACGGCCAGCAGGCGGTCGAGCTCAGCGGGGTCGTCGAGCAGCGCGTTCGCGCGCTCGCGCACGGGGCCGAACTCGTCGACCACGACCTCGGCGAGGCCCTTCTTGAAGTCTCCGTAGCCGCGACCCGCGTACTCGTCCTCGATGGAGCCCACCTGGCGTCCGGTGAGGGCCGCGTAGATGGTGAGCAGGTTGGAGACGCCCGGCTTGTTCTCGCGGTCGTAGTGCACCGAACCCTCGGCGTCGGTCACCGCGCGCATGATCTTCTTCGCCGACTTCGCCGGGTCGTCCAGCAGCCACAGCACCCCGGCATCGCTCTCCGCCGACTTCGACATCTTCGACGTCGGGTTCTGCAGGTCGTAGATGCGGGCGGTGTCCTTCTGGATCACGGCCTTCGGGATCGTGAACGTCTCGCCGAAGCGCTTGTTGAACCGCTCCGCGAGGTCGCGGGTCAGCTCGACGTGCTGCTTCTGGTCGTCGCCGACAGGGACCAGCTCGGTCTGGTACAGCAGGATGTCGGCGGCCATCAGCACCGGGTAGGTGAAGAGACCCACCGAGGTCGAGTCGGCGCCGTAGCGTGCCGATTTGTCCTTGAACTGCGTCATGCGGCCGGCCTCGCCGAAGCCGGTGATGGTGCTGAGGATCCAGGCCAGCTCGGCGTGCGCGCGCACGTGCGACTGCACGTACAGGGTGGACTTCGACGGCTCGATGCCCGCGGCGATGTACTGGGCTGCGGTGCGACGGGTCTTCTCGCGCAGCTCGGCCGGGTCCTGCGGGACGGTGATCGCGTGCAGGTCGACGACCGAGAAGAAGGCATCGAACGAGGACTGCATCTCACGCCACTGCAGGAGCGCCCCGATGTAGTTGCCGGCCTGGAGGGAGTCGGCGGAGGGCTGCATTCCGGAGTAGAGGCGTGGTTTCTGAGTCACCGTTCAATCCTATTGTTCAGTACGTGTAGTCCACGATCACCGGGGCGTGGTCGCTCCAGCGCTCGGCGTAGGTCGCGGCGCGGGCGACCGTGTAGCCGGTCGCGCGGGCCGCGAGCGGGGGAGTGGCGAGGTGGTAGTCGATCCGCCAGCCGCTGTCGTTGTCGAACGCCTGACCCCGCATCGACCACCACGTGTACGGGCCGGCGACCTCGCCGTGCGCGGCGCGACCGACATCCACCCACCCGAGCCCCGTGCCTCCGGCCTCGGACGCGAAGGGACGGGTGTCGCTGAGCTGCCCGACCATGCCTCGCCCGATGCCTTCCTGCCCCGTGACGGGCTCACCCGCCGCGCCGAGGAAGCGGTCGAAGTAGGCGCGCTCGCGGGCCAGGAAGCCGGACTTCTTGACGTTGCCCTTCCAGTTGAGGATGTCGAGCGGCCGATGTCCCACGTTGAGGTCGCCCGTGACGACCGCGTGCGCGCCGTCCGCGCCCAGCTGCGCCATGCGCTCGCCCATCGCGTCGAGGAACTTCCACTTCTCGATCTGCTTCGGGGTGTCGGCCTCGCCGGAGTGCACGTAGGCGCTCACGACCGTCAGGGGCGTGCCGCCGAGATCGAAGTCGGCCTCCAGCCAGCGACCGGCGGAGTCGAAGTCCTCGTCGCCCAGCGCCGTGCGGGATGCGAGCGCGGGCACCCTGCTGAGCACAGCGACGCCGGCCCGTCCTTTCGCCGTGGCGACGTCGTGCAGCATCGACCAGTCCGGGAAGGCCTCCTGCAGATGCTCGTCCTGACCGCGCACCTCCTGCAGCGTCAGCACGTCGACATCGGCGGCGTCGAGCCAGCCGCGCATGCCGTTGCGGACCGCCGCGCGGATCCCGTTGACGTTGACAGAGGCGATTCGCAGATGTGGCACGCATCCAGCCTAATGACGGGCGGGGACACTCCGTCTCGCCGGTCGCGCGGTGCCGCGCGCCTGTCGCGAGGACGCGGTGAGCTCGGCCGCGGCGTCCTCCCACGCCTCCTGCGCCGCCACGAGGTCGGCGCGCGCGTCGCGCCGGCGCCACCAGCGCGACCGCGCCCAGGCCTCCTGCGCCTCGCGCAGCGCGCGTCGCGCCTCCTGCTCGCGGTCCACGACGAGACGGTGCGCGGCCGCAGCGGCATCCGGCTCCTCGAGCGGTTCGCCGCGATCGGCGGCACTCACCGCGATCCAGGTCGCCGAGATCAGGATCACTGCGGCGACCAGCCGGCACCACAGCAGCAGTGCGACCATGACCGCGAACGTGGCCAGCAGCGGATTGCCGGGGGAATGGGCGAAGAGCAGGCCGATGCCGCGCTGCAGCACTGCGACCGTCATCCCTCCTGCGCTCGCTCCCGGCCAGATGGTGCGCCAGTGGATCGTGGTGCCGGGCAGGAAGCGGACGAGCAGGGCGATGGCCGCCGTGTCGATCGCGATGATGACGAGCACGGAACCCGCCGACACGGTGCCCCGGATCGTCCCGTTGGGAAGGTCCCAGCCAAGCAGGTCGAGCAGCTGGGTGAGAGCCCACACGCCGAAGACGCTGAGCACGGCGCCCACGATCAGGGCCGCACCGAAGATGAACGCGCCGAGCGCGTCGCGCAGCTTGAGCACCACGAAGCTGCGGGTGTCGAAGGGCAGCCCGAACACGTCGCGAACGGCCCTGCGGGTGAAGGTGACAGCGCCGACGGCGGTCCAGATCGCCACGCCGATCGCGATCAGACCGGTGGCCGCGAACGCCGTGCCCGCGTCCTGGACGATCTCGCGCACCTGGTCGGGCGCGGCGATGCCGTGCTCGCCGATGATCCCGGGCAGATAGCTGTTCGCGACGGCGATCAGCGCATCCACGGCCGAGTCGCTGCCTCCCAGCCAGACGCCCACGGAGGCGAAGCCCACGAAGAGCAGGGCGAACAGCGCGAACAGTCCCTGGTACGCCATGCCCGCCGAGAGCAGGAAGCCGTTCCGTCGCAGGAAGCGCCGCCAGACGCGCACCGGGAACAGCGCGGCGGCTCTGCGGGCGAGAACAGCAGCGCGCCCGGCTGAGTGACTCAGTCGGGCGCGCATGGCTGTGCTGTGGTCTATCAGCGGCCGCCGCGCAGGACGGCCTGCTTGACCTCGGCGATGGCCTTGGTGACCTCGATGCCGCGGGGGCATGCCTCGGTGCAGTTGAAGGTCGTGCGGCAGCGCCACACGCCCTCCTTGTCGTTGAGGATGTCCAGGCGCACGTCGGCCGCGTCATCGCGCGAGTCGAAGATGAAGCGGTGCGCGTTCACGATCGCGGCCGGACCGAAGTACTGCCCGTCGGTCCAGAACACCGGGCACGACGACGTGCACGCCGCGCACAGGATGCACTTGGTGGTGTCGTCGAAGATCTCGCGGTCGGCGATCGTCTGGATGCGCTCCTTGTCCTTCGGGGGAGCGGAGTTGGCGATCAGGAACGGCTGCACCTCGCGGTAGGAGGCGAAGAACGGCTCCATGTCGACGATGAGGTCCTTCTCCAGCGGCAGGCCCTTGATGGCCTCGACGTAGATCGGCTTCGAGATGTCGAGGTCCTTGATCAGCGTCTTGCAGGCCAGGCGGTTGCGGCCGTTGATGCGCATGGCATCCGATCCGCACACGCCGTGAGCGCACGAGCGGCGGAAGGCCAGCGAGCCGTCCACCTCCCACTTGATCTTGTGCAGGGCGTCCAGCACTCGGTCGGTCGAGTACAGCTCGACGTCGTAGTCCACCCAGTGCGGCTCGGCGTCCTTCTCGGGGTCGAAGCGGCGCACGATGAACGTGACGAGGAAGGACTGCACACCCGAATCGTTTGCAGGAGCCTCTGCGACGGCGTTCGACATGCTCAGTACTTCCTCTCCATCGGCGGGTAGTTCAACTCGCCCTTCTCGTTCTTGGTGAAGACCACGGGCTTCCAGTCCAGCCGGATGTGGTCGGCCGGCGTCGACGAGTGGGGGTCGCCGGTCAGGTACGCCATGGTGTGCTTCATGTAGTTCTCGTCGTCGCGCTTCGGGAAGTCGTCGCGCATGTGACCGCCGCGGCTCTCCTCGCGGTTCTGCGCGGCGTAGACGACGACCTCGGCGATGTCGAGCAGGAAGCCCAGCTCGACGGCCTCGAGCAGGTCGGTGTTGAACCGGCGGCCCTTGTCGTCGACGTGCACGTTCTTGTAGCGCTCGCGCAGCTCCTTGATCACGCCCAGCACGTGCTCGAGCGACTCGTGCGTGCGGAAGACCTGCGCGCCCTTGTCCATCTCGTCCTGCAGCTTCTTGCGCAGCACGGCGATGCGCTCGGTGCCCTGGTTGTTGCGCAGGCCGTCGACCATGTCCTTGACGAAGCCGGCGGGGTTCTCCGGCAGCGGCACGAACTCGGCGGTCTTCACGTACTCGACGGCGTTGCGCCCTGCGCGCTTGCCGAACACGTTGATGTCCAGCAGCGAGTTGGTGCCGAGGCGGTTGGAGCCGTGCACCGAGACGCACGCGCACTCGCCGGCGGCGTACAGGCCGGGGACGGTGGTGGTGTTGTCCGCGAGGACCTCGGCGTTGTTGTTGGTCGGGATGCCGCCCATCGCGTAGTGCGCGGTCGGCATGACGGGCACCGGCTCGACGACCGGGTCCACGCCCAGGTAGGTGCGGGCGAACTCGGTGATGTCCGGGAGCTTGGTCTCCAGCACCTCGGCGCCCAGGTGCGTGCAGTCCAGCAGCACGTAGTCCTTGTGGGGCCCCGCGCCGCGTCCCTCGAGCACCTCCTGCACCATGCTGCGCGCTACGATGTCGCGGGGGGCGAGGTCCTTGATGGTGGGGGCGTAGCGCTCCATGAAGCGCTCACCCGAGGCGTTGCGCAGGATCGCGCCCTCTCCGCGCGCGCCCTCGGTCAGCAGGATGCCGAGGCCGGCGAGACCGGTCGGGTGGAACTGGAAGAACTCCAGGTCCTCCAGCGGCAGGCCCTTGCGCCACACGATGCCGACGCCGTCACCGGTGAGGGTGTGCGCGTTGGAGGTGGTCTTGAAGATCTTGCCGAAGCCACCCGTCGCGAAGATGATCGCCTTCGAGTGGAAGACGTGCAGCTCTCCGGTGGCCAGGTCGTACGCCACGACGCCGGCGACCTGCGTGGCCCCCGCGTCGTCCTTGACCGTGATCAGGTCGAGGACGTAGAACTCGTTGAAGAAGTTGATGCCGAGCTTGACGCAGTTCTGGAACAGCGTCTGCAGGATCATGTGACCGGTGCGGTCGGCCGCGTAGCAGGCGCGGCGCACGGCCGCCTTGCCGTGCTCGGAGGTGTGGCCGCCGAAGCGGCGCTGGTCGATCTTGCCCTCGGGCGTGCGGTTGAACGGCAGACCCATGTTCTCCAGGTCGATGACCGCGTCGATGGCTTCCTTGGCCAGGATCTCAGCGGCATCCTGGTCGACGAGGTAGTCGCCGCCCTTGACCGTGTCGTAGGTGTGCCACTCCCAGTTGTCCTCCTCGACGTTGGCGAGCGCCGCAGCCATGCCGCCCTGCGCCGCACCGGTGTGCGAGCGCGTGGGGTACAGCTTGGAGATCACCGCGGTACGGGCGCCGGGCCCGGCCTCGATCGCCGCGCGCATGCCCGCGCCGCCGGCGCCGACGATGACGATGTCGAACTCGTGGTAGTGGATGCCATCGCGGACGACGGATTCGGACGTCTGAGTAGTCACTGTGTGTTCTGCCTTCTCGTCTTACTTGCCCAGGGCCTGGCAGGTCTCCCACATGGCGCCGTTCTCGAGCACGCCGTTGCAGGGGTCGAACGTGAACACCACGAGGGTGCCCAGGATGATCAGGAGCGCCGCGGCCAGGCCGAGGGCCCACACCAGCGCCTTGCGTGCGCCCGCGTGGGTGACGTAGTCGTTCACGATCGTGCGCATGCCGTTGGAGCCGTGGATCAGCGCGAGCCAGAGCATCAGCACGTCCCACCACTGCCAGAAGGGAGTGGCGTACTTGCCTGCGACGAACGCGAAGTCGATGGCGTGGATGCCGCCGCCGACCATCAGGTTCACGAAGAGGTGGCCGAAGATCAGCACGATCAGGAGCACACCGGATCCGCGCATGAACAGCCAGCCGACCTTCTCCAGGTTCATCTTGCGCTGGCGGCGTGCGGCGACGGGGGCGGAAGCGACAGTCTGCGTGGCCATCAGTGAGCCCCTCCGAACGCGAGCATCAGGTGACGAGAGGCGAAGCCGGCCATGAGCACGGCCCACACGCCGATGACGATCCAGAACATCTGGCGCTGGTACTTCGCGCCCTTGGACCAGAAGTCCACCAGGATGATGCGGAGGCCGTTCATCGCGTGGAACACGATGCCGGCGACCAGCACGATCTCGCCGAAGGTCATGATCGGGATCTTGTAGGTGCCGATGACCGCGTTGTACGCCTCGGGCGAGACGCGGATCAGCGCGGTGTCCAGCACGTGCACCAGCAGGAAGAAGAAGATGGCGACTCCGGTGATGCGGTGCAGCACCCAGGACCACATTCCCTCGCGACCCCGGTACAGGGTTCCGCGAGGAGACTTCGAGGTGGTTTCCGATATCGACGGTGTCAAGCGTGTGCTCGTGGACACGTCGTCCTCCCTGCTCGATCGTGACGTCGGGTCCGTGCATCCGGGCACGCCCGACCTCGACCATCCTATTCCTGTCAGAACGCTGGGTGCGACGAAGGGGACCCTTAGCGCGTCGTCCGGCGGGGATCCCAGCGGGCCCCGATAGGTTGGTGGGCATGGGGCGAATCGACGACTTCCACGCAGTGATCCCGGCGGGCGGCATCGGCAGCAGGCTGTGGCCGCTGTCCAGGGCCGACGCCCCGAAGTTCCTGCACGACCTGACCGGATCAGGGCACTCCCTGCTGCGCGACACGTGGGATCGGCTGGAGCCCCTCGCGGGTCCCGATCGGATCGCCGTGGTCACGGGTCGCGCGCACCGCGCGGCGGTGGAGGAGCAGCTCCCGGGCATCCCGGACGCCAACGTCCTGCTCGAATCCGAGCCGCGCGAGTCCGCGGCCGCGATCGGCCTGGCGGCGGCGGTGCTGCACCGCCGGAACCCCGACGTGATCATCGGCTCGTTCAGCGCCGACCACGTCATCCGCGGCACCCAGGTGTTCGAGTGGGCGGTGCAGCAGGCCGTGCAGGTGGCACGGCAGGACTACATCGTCACGATCGGCATCCCGCCGACCGAGCCCTCCGTCGGCTTCGGCTACATCAAGCGCGCCGAGGAGATCGTCGTCGACGGCGCCCCCGAGGCGACCCTCGTCGAGCGGTTCGTCGAGAAGCCTGACCTCGCCACCGCGAAGGAGTACGTCGCGGATCGCGACTACCTGTGGAACGCCGGCATGTTCATCTCCAAGGCGAGCGTGCTGCTGGACGAGCTCTCCGTGAACGAGCCCGAGCTGCACGCCGGACTCCTCGAGCTCGCCGAGGCGTGGGACGACCGCGACCGCCGCGGCCCGGCCGTGGACCGCATCTGGCCGCGGCTGAAGAAGATCGCGATCGACTACGCGGTGGCCGAGCCCGCCGCCGCGCGCGGCCGGCTCGCCGTGATCCCTGGTCATTTCGACTGGGACGACGTGGGCGACTTCGCCTCGCTGACCAAGCTGATCACGCATGGGCGCAAGAACGACCTGGCGGTGCTGGGGCCGAAGGCGCGAGTGCTCTCGGACGCGGCCAGCGGGATCCTGGTCAGTCAGACCTCGCGCGTGATCAGCCTGGTCGGGGTCAAGGACATCGTGGTGGTGGACACTCCGGATGCCCTGCTGGTCACGACCGTTGAGCACGCGCAGCGCGTGAAGGGCGTCGTGGAGTCGCTCAAGCTCACCGGTCGCGGCGACGTGCTCTGACCCCTCCGTGGCTGTCCGCCAAGCGGATCGCGGAGTTCGCATTGCGGATTTGTAACCTTTCGCCAGCACATCCCTGGCGAGTGGTGCGCAGAACCGTAACCGTGGGTAACTTAGATCGATCCGCGATGTCCGCGGGACAGATCTCAGGGGAGGCAAAGAGTGCCCATCTCTACGACCAAGAAGATGCTCGGGGCGGCCCTCGCCACCGGCGTCATCCTCGCTCTCGCCGGCTGCGGCCAGGCGCCGACCGACACGAAGCCCGGCGGGGACAAGCCCGCCGCCAGCAACTTCAAGCCCTGCATCATCTCGGATGACGGCGGCTGGAACGACCGCTCCTTCAACCAGTCGGCCAAGGAGGGGCTGGACAAGATCGTCAAGGAGCTCGGCGTGAAGTCCGTCGAGCTGCAGTCCGACTCGGCCGACCAGTACGGTCCGAACCTCGAGCAGGCGATCAGCCAGGGCTGCAACTACATCGTCACGGTCGGCTTCAAGCTGTCCGCCGATACCATCAAGTCGGCCAAGGCTAACCCGAAGGTCAACTACGCGATCATCGACGACCTCGCCGACGGCGACAGCGACGGCAAGCCGGACGCTCCGAACATCAAGCCCCTGCTGTTCGACACGGTGCAGGCCGCGTACCTCGGCGGATACGCCGCGGCATCCTGGTCGCACGAGGCCGGCGTCGACAAGGTCGGCACCTTCGGCGGTCTGCAGATCCCGCCGGTGACGATCTTCATGGACGGCTTCGTCCAGGGCGTCGCCAAGTACAACGAGGACAAGGGCACCGACGTCAAGTCGGTCGGCTGGGACGCAGACACCCAGAAGGGTCAGATGACGGGTGGCTTCGCGGCCAACGACACCGCCAAGCAGACCGCTCAGTCGATCCTCGACCAGGGCGTCGACGTGCTGCTGCCGGTCGGCGGCCCGATCTACCAGTCGGCCGCCGCTGCCATCACCGCGCAGAACAAGGGCACGCTGCTCATGGGCGTCGACTCCGACCTGGCCGTCTCCGACTCCTCGGTCGCCGACATCACGCTGGTCTCGATCCAGAAGAAGATCGGCGAGGCCGTGTACTCGGCCGTCAAGGACGCTTCCTCGGGCAAGGTCGACACCACGCCGTACATCGGCACGCTGGAGAACGGCGGCGTCGGCCTGTCGTCCTTCCACGACTTCGAGTCGAAGCTGCCGGCCGGCCTCACCGATGAGCTGAAGGCGCTGCAGGAGAAGATCATCTCCGGCGACATCAAGGTCACCTCGGTCTCGTCGCCGAAGGCCTGACGAAACCAACCAGATGCGGCCGGACGGCTGGACCGTCCGGCCGCATCTGTCATGCCACGCAAGTCCTGAGTAGGGTGCAGATATGAAGCTCGAGCTCCGCGGAATCACCAAGCGGTTCGGCAGTCTCGTCGCCAACGACCACATCGATCTGGTGGTCCAGCCCGGGGAGATCCACGCTCTCCTCGGCGAGAACGGCGCGGGCAAGTCCACGCTCATGAACGTCCTGTACGGGCTGTACCAGCCCGATGAGGGTGAGATCCTGCTGGACGACGCCGTCCAGCACTTCGCCGGACCGGGAGACGCCATGGCGGCCGGCATCGGCATGGTGCACCAGCACTTCATGCTGATCCCCGTGTTCACGGTCGCCGAGAACGTGATGCTCGGCCACGAGCGCACCAGGCGCGCCGGCGGCCTCGACACCGGCATCCTGGACATCGCCGAGGCCAGGCAGCACGTCCGCGACGTCGCGGCGCGCTTCGGGTTCGACATCGATCCGGATGCCGTGGTCGAGGATCTCCCCGTGGGCGTGCAGCAGCGGGTCGAGATCATCAAGGCGCTCTCCCGCAACGCCAAGGTGCTCGTCTTCGACGAGCCCACCGCCGTGCTGACCCCGCAGGAGACGGACGAGCTGATGGGCATCATGCGTCAGCTGCGCGATGAGGGCACGGCGATCGTCTTCATCACCCACAAGCTGCGCGAGGTGCGCGAGGTGGCCGACCGGATCACCATCGTGCGTCTGGGCAGGATCGTCGGCGATGCGCTCCCGACCGCGTCCAACACCGAGCTCGCCTCGATGATGGTCGGACGCGCCGTGGAGCTGACCGTGCACAAGAACCCGCCGCAGGTGAAGGAGTCCGGGGGACTCGAGGTGCGCGATCTCACGGTCGCGCTGCCCTCCGGCCAGCTGGCGGTGGACGGCGTGAGCTTCGACGTCCGCCCGGGTGAGGTGCTCGCCATCGCCGGCGTGCAGGGCAACGGTCAGACCGAGCTCGTCGAGGCGCTCGTGGGCCTGCAGACCAAGGGCGTCACCGGGTCCGCCACGCTCAACGGCAGCGAGCTGCTCGACAGCTCGGTGCGCAAGGTGCTCGACGAGGGCGTCGGGTTCGTTCCCGAGGACCGCACCGTCGACGGCCTGGTCGGCTCCTTCTCGGTCGCCGAGAACCTGATGCTCGATCGCTCCTCGGACGGCGCGTTCGTGACCGGCGGCACCATCAGCCGCAGCCGGCTGGACGAGTTCGCCCGCGACCGCATCACCGAGTATGACATCCGCACCCAGGGTCCGCAGACCCCGGCCGGTGCGCTGTCCGGCGGCAACCAGCAGAAGGTGGTCATCGCGCGCGAGCTGAGCCGTGAGCTGACGCTGCTGATCGCATCCCAGCCGACCCGAGGAGTCGACGTCGGCTCCATCGAATTCATCCACAAGCGGATCGTCGAGACCCGCGACTCCGGCATCCCGGTTGTCGTCGTCTCGACCGAGCTGGACGAGGTGGCCGCCCTGGCGGACAAGATCGCGGTGATGTACCGCGGCCGGATCATGGACATCGTCCCGGCCACGACCCCGCGCGACGTGCTCGGCCTGCTGATGGCCGGAGAGAAGGACGCAGCATGAGCGACCAGACCCCCCGTCCCGACCGCCTGCCCTCCGGGCCGACGGCGGCACCCGAGGCCGTCGCGGCGGAGAAGGGCATCAGCTCGGGTGCCGCGGATGCGGCGGCCGCGCAGATCGCCCAGCCCGGACCCGGCGAGCACCCGAAGCAGCCCGAGTCGCGCTCGGCGGTCTTCATGCGCGAGCTGATGCGCGGCAGCGTCGTGACGACGATCCTCGCGATCGTCGCCGGCTTCGTGATCGGCGGCATCCTCATCGCCTTGACCTCTCCGGCGGCCGGCTACTTCTTCGCCCAGCCCGGCGACACGTTCCTCGCCGTCGCCAATGGGTACGGCGCCCTGTTCCAGGGCTCGATCGTCAACTTCAACGCCACCGACTTCGCCGGCTTCATCATGCCGCTGACGAACACGCTGAAGTTCGCGGCGCCGCTGATCATGGCGGGCCTCGGCGTCGGTCTCGCGTTCCGCGTCGGCCTGTTCAACATCGGCGGTCAGGGCCAGATCCTCATCGCGGGCGCGTTCGCGGGCTTCCTGTCCTACCAGCTGCCCTTCGACATGCCCATGTGGCTGCACATCCCGTACTCGATCGTCATCGGCATGATCGGCGGCGCGATCTGGGCGGGCATCGCCGGACTGCTCAAGGCGCGCACCGGCGCGCACGAGGTCATCCTGACGATCATGCTGAACTGGATCGCGCTGTACCTGATCGGGTACCTGGTGCGCACGCCCGGGCTGCAGAAGCCCGGCTCCAACCAGTCGCAGTCGGTCCCGACGCCCGAGTCCGCGCAGTTCCCGCCGCTGCTCGGCCCGCAGTTCCCGGGGCTCACCGTCGGCTTCCTGGTGGCCATCCTGCTCGCCATCGGCGTGTGGTGGCTGATGGAGCGCTCCGGCCTCGGATTCCGGATGCGCGCGGTCGGCGAGAACCCGAGCGCCGCGCGCTCCGCCGGCATCAGCGTCGAGCGGATGTACACCTACGCGATGATCTTCGCGGGTGCTCTCGCCGGAGCGGCCGGCATCAACCAGATCAGCACCGCGACCGTGGACGGCTTCGACAGCACCTTCGACTCCGGGATCGGCTTCGACGCGATCACGGTCGCCCTGCTGGGACGCAGCCGCGCCGGGGGCATCTTCGCCGCGGGTCTCCTGTTCGGCGCGCTGAAGGCCGGTTCGTTCGCGATGTCCGGTCAGGGCATCCCGAAGGAGATCGTGGTCGTCGTGCAGTCGATCATCGTGCTGTTCATCGCCGCGCCGCCGCTGGTGCGCTCGATGTTCTTCCTGCCCAAGAGCGAGGCCGAGCGCGCCGCGAAGGCGAAGGCGAAGGCAGACAAGAAGGCCGCCCGCGCGGCCGCGAAGGAGGTGGCGGCATGACCGCGATCGCCGAGGCACCCGTGGCCCGCACCGTGGTCACGCCCGTCGCCAAGCGACTGCCGATCAGCCTGAGCGTGGCCACGGTGCTGCTGCTCGCGCTGTTCCTGCTCGCCCCGCGTCACGGCACGGCCGTGTTCCGTCTCGACGACGGCACGACCGCGCTGAAGATCCCCGACCAGAGCGTCTCCGCCGACCTGGTGGTGGTGCTGGTCTCGATCCTGCTGGTGCTCCTGAGCGCCTGGTCGTGGATCGCGGCCGTCCGCCGCATCCGGGCCGGTGCATGGGTGCCGATCGTGTTCGCGATCCTCGGCGTGTTCGCCTTCGTCACCTGGGCCGCGGCGGATGCCAACGGCCGGGTGCCCGTGGTGAACATGCTCTACGGTGCGATCTCGCTCGCGGTGCCGCTCGCGTTCGGCGCCCTCGGCGGTGTCGTGGGCGAGCGCGCCGGCGTCGTCAACGTCGCGATCGAGGGGCAGCTGCTGCTCGGCGCCTTCCTCGGCGCCGTGTTCGGCACCCTCGCGCACAACCCCCTGTTCGGTCTGGTGGGCGCGATCATCGGCGGCATGCTGGTGGCGTTCGTGCTCGCCGCGTTCGCGATCAAGTACCTGGTGGAGCAGGTGATCGTCGGCGTCGTGCTGAACGTGCTGGTCAGCGGCCTGACCACGTTCCTGTTCACGATCCTGCTGGTCCCCAACTCCGACACCCTGAACACGACGCCGCAGTTCGGCAAGATCAAGATCCCGCTGCTCAGCGAGATCCCGGTGCTCGGTCCGGTGCTGTTCAACCAGAACCTCATCGTGTACCTGCTCTACATCGCCGTGCCGGTCGTCGCCTTCGGCCTGTACCGCACCCGCTGGGGCCTGCGGCTGCGTGCGGTCGGCGAGTACCCGCGCGCCGCTGACACGGTCGGCATCAAGGTGAACCCGACGCGGTTCTGGAACCTGATGCTCGCCGGCGCGCTGGCCGGCATCGGCGGAGCGTACTTCACGCTGGTGTCGGTGCCGCACTTCAACCGCGACATGACCAACGGTGCGGGCTTCATCGCCCTGGCCGCCGTCATCTTCGGCCGCTGGGACCCGGTGCGCGCGACCCTGGCCGCGCTGCTGTTCGGCTTCGCGACCAACCTGCAGAATACGTTCGGCGCCATCGGCACGCCGGTGCCAGGCGAGTTCCTGCTGATGCTGCCGTACGTCGTCACGCTGATCGCCGTGGTCGGCTTCGTCGGCCAGATCAAGGCCCCCGCGGCCGACGGCAAGCCGTACATCAAATCCTGACGGCACGCCGTTCATCGAGCACTGAGGAGCTGTGAAGAAGTCATGACGGACATCGACTGGGACGACCTGCGTCAGGTCGCGACCGAAGCGATGCAGAAGGCGTATGCGCCCTACTCGCGGTACCGGGTGGGCGCTGCCGCGCTCGTCGACGACGGGCGCGTGGTCGCCGGATGCAACGTCGAGAACGCGTCCTACGGCGTCACCCTGTGCGCGGAGTGCGCACTGGTCGGCGATCTGCACATGTCCGGCGGTGGCAAGCTCGTGGCCTTCGTCTGCGTGAACAACGACGGGCAGACCATCATGCCCTGCGGCCGCTGCCGGCAGCTGCTGTCCGAGCACGCGAGCGCGGAGATGCTGCTGGAGACGGTCTCCGGCATCCGCACGATCGACGAGGTGCTGCCGGACAGGTTCGGCCCCGCCGACCTGGAGATCGTCCGATGAGGGTCGAGCCGTTCGACGCCGTCGACGTCATCCGCGCCAAGCGCGACGGCGGCGCGGTGGCCGAGGCGCCGCTGCGCTGGATGATCGACGCGTACACCCGTGGCTACGTGTCCGACGCCCAGATGGCGTCGTTCGCGATGGCCGTGCTGCAGCGCGGCATGGAGCGCGACGAGATCCGCGTGATGACCGACGCGATGATCGCGACGGGGGAGCGGATGAGCTTCGCCGCCCTCGGCAAGCGCACCGTCGACAAGCACTCCACCGGTGGGGTGGGCGACAAGATCACGCTTCCGCTGGCGCCCCTGGTGGCATCCTTCGGGGTGGCCGTGCCGCAGCTGAGCGGACGGGGCCTCGGCCACACCGGCGGCACGCTTGACAAGCTCGAGTCGATTCCCGGCTGGCGCGCGGCGCTGAGCAACGAGGAGATGTTCGCCCAGATGAAGGGCGACGTGGGAGCGGTGATCTGCGCGGCGGGCTCCGGCCTCGCCCCCGCGGACAAGAAGCTGTACGCGCTGCGCGACGTCACCGGCACGGTCGAGGCGATCCCGCTGATCGCGTCGAGCATCATGTCGAAGAAGATCGCCGAGGGGACGGATGCCCTGGTGCTGGACGTGAAGTTCGGCAACGGCGCGTTCATGCAGGACATCGACCGCGCCCGCGAGCTGGCCCGCACGATGGTCGCCCTCGGCACCGACTCCGGCGTGGCCACCACGGCGCTGCTGACCGACATGGACACCCCGCTCGGCCTTGCGATCGGCAACGCCAACGAGGTGCGCGAGTCCGTCGAGATCCTCGCCGGCGGCGGTCCCGCCGACGTGCGCGAGCTGACGCTCGCCCTGGCCAGGGAGATGCTCGCCCTGGCGGGGCAGCCGGATGCCGACGTGGAGAAGGCCCTCGACGACGGACGTGCGATGGACTCCTGGAAGGCCATGATCCGCGCGCAGGACGGGGACCCCGACGCGGCGCTGCCCACCGCGCGGGAGACCCATGTGGTGCGTGCCGCCGTCGACGGCGTCGTGACCCGGATGGACGCGCTGCCCTTCGGGATCGCCGCCTGGCGTCTGGGCGCGGGGCGCGCCCGCGCGGAGGATCCGGTGATCCATGCCGCCGGCATCGATCTGGCCGTCAAGCCCGGCGACCGCGTGACGGCGGGCCAGACCCTGTTCACGCTCTCAGCCGACGACGACGCCCGCTTCGCCCGCGCGCTGCAGGCGCTCGACGGCGCCTACGAGGTCGGCCAGACGGCCCCCGCCTCGCAGCCCATCGTGCGCGAGCGCATCACCGCCTGACCCCCACGGAGAGACTTCGATGACCATCGACCAGAACGGCGATCTGACGGTGCAGGGCCGGTCCCTGCGGGCGCTGCCGAAGGTGTCGCTGCACGACCACCTCGACGGGGGCGTGCGCATCGGCACCATCCTCGAGCTCGCGGACGAGGCGGGGGTCGCGGCTCCCGCGACCGACGCCAAGGGCCTGCGGCGCTGGTTCGACCAGCAGTGCGGCACGGGCTCGCTGCCCCAGTACCTGAAGACCTTCGACCTGGTCACCCCGGTGCTGCAGACCGAGCGCGCGCTGACCCGCGTCGCCCGGGAGTTCGTCGCCGACCTCGCCGCGGACGGCGTCGTGTACGGCGAGGTGCGCTGGGCCCCTGAGCAGCACCTGGCAGGCGGTCTGAGCCTGGACGCCGCCGTGCAGGCGGTGCAGGCCGGCATCGAGCAGGGCGAGGACGACGCGGATGCCGCAGGCCGCAGCATCCGCGTCGGTCAGATCCTCTCCGCCATGCGGCAGGAGGGGCGGACCCGCGAGATCGCCGAGCTGGCGGTGCGCTTCCGCGAGCGCGGCGTCGTCGCCTTCGACATCGCCGGTCCCGAGGACGGGTTCCCCGCGTCGCGTCACCGCGAGGCCTTCGACTACCTGGCATCCGAGTTCATGCCGGTCACGGTGCACGCCGGTGAGGCGGCGGGCCCCGGCTCCATCCGCTCGGCGCTCATCGACGGGCGCGCGCTGCGGCTGGGCCACGGAGTGCGCATCGCAGAGGACCTGCAGATCGTCGAGCGCGAGGGCGACGACGTGCAGGTGCAGTTCGGCGATCTGGCGCGCTGGGTGCGCGACCGCGAGATCCCGCTGGAGCTCTCGCCGTCGTCGAACCTGCAGACCGGCGCGATCGCGCCGTGGGGCGACGAGTTCGCCGACCACCCCTTCGACCTGCTGTACCAGCTGGGCTTCTCCGTGACGGTCAACACCGACAACCGCACGATGAGCGGCACGTCGCTCACGCGCGAGCTGGCGCTCCTCGTCGACGCGTTCGACTACGACCTGGACGACCTGGAGGAGTTCCAGTTCAACGCCGCGTCCGCCGCGTTCCTCCCGGTCGAGGAGCGCGAGGAGCTGGTGGAGATGATCGGCGAGGGATTCGAGCGTTGAGCGCCGCCGTGAGTTCCGTGTTCATCGCCGGCCCCGCCTCCTGGAACCAGCTGGTCGTGCTGGACCGGCTGCCCGAGCCCGTGCCGCACATGCAGTTCGCCGAGGACTCCTGGGAGACCCTCGGCGGCACGAGTGCGGGCAAGGCGCTCAGCCTCACGGCGCTCGGGCGCGAGACGCTGCTGTACGCCGTCACGGCGGAGGATGAGCCGGGGCGTCGCGTGCGGGAGGCACTGGAGCGGGCCGGTGTCGCGACGCGGTGGGCGGACTCGCCGACCACCGAGCGGCATCTGAACCTGATGACCAGGACGGGGGAGCGGGTCTCGCTCTATCTGTCCGGCGCCGCCGCGACCGACGGCGCCGGGGACGCCGCGATCGAGACCGAGATGGCCGCCGCCGAGGCGATCGTCCTGGACCTCGCCGCGGAGCCGCTGCGCCTCCTTCCTCTCGCGCAGCGCACGGGTCGCCCGATCTGGGTGGACGTGCACGACTACGACGGCGAGGCGGAGTTCCACCGGCCGTTCCTCGCGGCGGCGGATGCGGTGTTCTGCAACGCCGACCGCCTGGACGATCCCGTCGCCTTCCTGCGGTCGCGCATCGGCGCAGGAGCGACGCTCGCCGTGTGCACGCTCGGCGCGGAGGGCGCCGTCGCGGTCGACGCCGAGGGAGAGGTCCATCGGGTCGCGGCGGTGCCGGTCGAGGTCGTCGACACCAACGGCGCCGGTGACGCGTTCCTCGCCGGTGTGCTGGATGCCGTGCTGCACGGCGCGGCGGTGCCCGGCGCCCTCGCGGCCGGTGCCCGCTCGGCATCCGCCGTGCTGCGCTCCCGCCACCTGCATCCGCTGCTGGACCCGATCCTGGCCTGAACCCGGGCTCCCGCGTCAGCGCGCGACGCCGGGATGCGTGCGCAGATACTCCTCGAACGCCTCCCGCGAGCTGCGGGCAGGCGTGTAGCCGAACTCCTGCTTCAGGCGCCGATTCGCCAGCACCGGCCGGTGGCGCAGGAAGCGCACCTTCTCCGGACCGTGCTCGGTCAGCCGGAGGGCGTGCCCGACCGCGAGCGCGGCACCCAGCACCCAGGCGGGGACGCTCAGCATCCGCTTTCCGAGTCGCGCGGCGATCTCCGGGACCGTCATGCGGCCGTCGCCGGCGACGTTGAAGACACCGGCCGGGCCGTCGGTCGCGGCTCGCACCATGGCGCCCGCGACGTCGTCGACCCACACGAACACGAAGGGCGAGTCGGAGCCGGCCACGCGCAGCAGCCGCCTGCCGTCCCACAGCGCGGTGATCTGGTTGCGCACGGTGGGACCCAGGATCGTCCCGATCCGGAAGATCACCTGCTCGAGCTCCGGATGCTCGGCCCGCGCTCCCGCGAGCATCTCCTCCACGATCCGCTTGTGCCGCGAGTAGGGGAACTCGTCGTTGCCGCGAACGGGGTCGCCCTCGTCGAGCCACTCGGGATTGTCTGCGTGATACCCGTAGGCCGCGCCCGAGCTGGAGACCACGAGGCGGCGCACGCCGGCGTCGAGGCAGGCATCCAGCACGTTCCGGCTGCCGTCGACGTCGACGCGATACTCCAGGGCGACGTCGCGCCCCGGGTTCACGATGGCGGCCAGGTGCACGACCGTGTCGATGCGATGGCGCCGCAGCACGGGCGCGATGCCCGCGGCATCCGTCACGTCGACGCGCTCGGAGACCACCCCGGGAACGGCGGAGTCGCGCAGGTCGCCGCTGACGACGACCTCCACCGACGGATGCTCTGCGAGCAGCGCAGTGACGTGCGAGCCGAGGAATCCGGCGCCGCCGGTGACCAGCACCCGGCTCACGCGGCGGCCGCCTCGGCGGCATCCGACTCCGCGGCGTGCCGAGAGGCGTCTCCGCGCGCCGATCCGGTGCGGCGCCTGGTGTGCATCGCCCAGAGCCCGGCCAGCGCGAGTCCGGCGATGATGTCCCACACGCCCCACCAGCCCGCGACCACCGCCATGCCCCCGAGCCCGTTGAAGAACGCGAAGATCAGGCCCAGACCGAGCCCGGAGTTGCGGATGCCGACCTCGAAGGTCATGGCCTTGCGCTCCGGCGTGCCGAGGCCCCCGACCGCGGCGGTGGAGTAGCCGATCGCCAGCGCCACCGCGTCGTGGATCGCCACCACGATCAGCACGGTGCCGATCACGCTGAGGAACACCGCCCAGTTGCCCGCGAGCGCCCCGACGATGAACCCGACCAGCGCGATCAGGCTGAACCAGCGCACGAACGGCTGCACGTGCTGCGCGAAGCGCGGCAGGCGCGCACGGAGCAGCAGTCCGGCCGCGAACGGCAGCCCGATGATCAGCACGATCTCCAGCAGCATCTTCCACGGGTCCAGCGCGACCGCATGCAGCAGGGTGCGGGCGGTCGGATGCAGCGAGCCCCAGAAGGCGATGCTGAGCGGCATAGCCACGATGTAGATGAGGTTGCCCACCGCGGTCAGCGACACCGACAGCGCCACGTTGCCGCCGGAGCGGTGCGTGAGCACCTGCGAGATGTTGCCGGGCGGGCAGCAGGCCACCAGGATCATGCCGAGCGCCATCGACGCGCTCACCGGCAGGATCAGCGTCAGCCCGAACGTGACCGCCGGCAGCACCAGCAGCTGCGCCAGGATCGCGATCACGAACGGCCGCGGATGCCGCAGGACGACCGTGAAATCGCCGGGCTTCGTGTCCAGGGCGATGCCGAACATGATCAGCCCGAGCACGACGTTCAGGATCATCAGCGTGCCGGGCGTGAAATTGAGGGTCAGCTGGTCGAAGTCCATCACGCCTCCAGGCTGCGGGTGGCGGCGCGCACCGCGGAGCGGTAGGCGTCCTTGTTGACGTAGTACGACATCCTGTCCAGGCCCAGATAGCGGTAGCCGCCGGTGGTGTCCGGCCACGGCTGCCCTCCGACGCGGGCACGGAAGGCTGCGGCGCGCTCCTCGTCCGCCGCGAGGTAGGCGGCGAGCATGCGCGCCTGCTCGAACCGGCCCTGCCAGCCGATGCCGGATGCCTCGATCATGCCGATGACGTACAGCCCGTTGAAGGAGGCGGGGAAGACGTTCAGGAAGAGCTTCGGCGAGGCCTGCTCCCAGTGCAGGTGCTCGCGGTCGACGAACGGGTAGTCCAGCGTGTAGCCGGTGGCCAGCAGGATCAGGTCGTACTCGCCCGACGAGCCGTCGCGGAAGTGCACCGTGAGCCCGTCGAAGCGGTCGACATCCGCACGGACGTGCAGATCCCCCTGCCCCAGGTGATTCAGCACCAGGGTGTTCACGATCGGGTGCGACTCGTAGATGCGGTAGTCGGGCTTCGGGAATCCGAACCGCACCGGATCGCCCGTGAAGGCCTTCAGCACCCGCGTGTCGATGAACTGCTTGAGCCGCGCCGGAAGCGGGCGGCCCTGGTTGAGCGTGTCGCTGGGCCTGCCGAAGATGTACCGCGGCACGAAGTAGTAGCCGCGGCGCACGCTCATGTCGACGGAGGCCGCGTGGTGCACTCCGTCCACGGCGATGTCGCAGCCGGAGTTTCCTGCGCCGATGATCAGCACGCGCTTCCCGGTCAGCTGCCCGGCGCGCTTGTACGCGCTGGTGTGCATGATCTCGCCGGTGAACTCCCCGGGGAACGAGGGGATGTGCGGCTCGGCGAGCGTGCCGTTGGCGAGGATCACACCGTCGTAGCGGCGCGGCTCGAGCCCCTCGGCGTGCAGCATCCACCCGCCGTCGGCGCCGTGCTCGAGCCGGGTGACCCTGGTGTCGAAGCGGAACAGGTCGCGCAGCCCGAACGCGTCCGCGAAGGAGTCGAAGTACGCTTTCAACGCGCGATGGCCGGGGTAGTCGACGTCCGAGTCCATCGGGAACTCGGCGAACTCGGTGGTCGTGCGCGAGGAGATCAGGTGCGCGGACTCGTACATCGTGCTGCGCGGGTTGTCGATGTCCCAGAGCCCGCCGACGCCGGAGGACGCCTCGTAGCCGTCGACGTCGATGCCGCGCAGCTGCAGGGCCCGGGCGGCGGACAGGCCGGAGGGGCCGGCGCCGATGACGGCGTATCGCTTCATTTCACTCCCGCACGGCGTCGTGCTCGATCGATCATCCCCCCGGTTCCTTGATCGTAGCGGTGGGAGAGCGCTTCCTGGAACCGGGGATCAGGCGAACAGAGACGCGGTCGCACGTCCCAGCACGACGAGCGTCCCCGCCCATGCGCACAGCAGCATCACCCGTCGCGCCAGGGCCAGCGGCACTCGCCGTGCGGCGAACGCCCCGAGGATCATCCCCGCCGCCGTGCAGGCGGCGAGGATCGCCAGATCGGGAAGCGGCGTCGACGGCAGTCCCCGCAGGGCCACCGAGACCGCGCCGTAGCCGAGGAAGACGATCTGCGCGCTCGCCGCGAAGCGCCGCTGCGGCCAGTCGTCGCCCAGCGCGAAGGAGGCGAGCGCGGGTCCGGAGAGCCCGCTGGAGGCATGCATGAAGCCTGCGAGCGCACCCGCGCCGATCGCCCCGGGGCGTCCGCGCACGTGACGCGCGACCGGACCGAGCCACTGGACGCTGAGCGCCAGCACGCCCATCGCGCCGATGAGGAAGAGCAGCGCCGTCTGCGGGAGCGCTGCCGCCGTCAGCGCGCCGAGGGGAGCGGCGACCAGCCCCGCCCCCAGCAGCCACAGCGTTCGTGGCCAGTCCACGTCCCGCCACGCGCTCGGCACGGCGAACAGCGAGGCGATCACGGCCAGCAGCACCGCGATCGTCACCCCCTCGACGGGCCCGTAGACGAGCACGATCGGGCCGATCAGCACCAGGACGAACGCCAGCCCCGTGACGCGCTGGATGACGGCCGCGACGATCGCCACGAGCGCGGTGAGCACGAGCATGGGACTCCCTGAGGGCGGCGCGGGCGGCGCGCCCTCAGAGAGCCTAGACGGTTCCGGCGACGGCTGCCGCGCGGGCGGCGAAGGCGTCCTGCACCGCGGGGAGGAGCGGATGCTGCTCCTCCAGCCCGGTCACCTCGAGGGCGAGCAGCCCGGGCTCCTCGGCCCGCAGACGTCGCTGAAGCTCGACCGACTGCTCGTCGGCGGGATCGTCGAAGGCGAGGGCCGCGGCGATCGCGACCAGCAGCGCCTCCGCGCTCAGCCCCGCCTCGACGGCCTCCGCCGCCGGGCCGATGAACCGCTCGTGTCGGGACAGCTTCCGCAGCGGCTGCCGGCCCACCCGCCAGACGGTGTCGGGCAGGGCCGGGTTGGCGAAGCGGCGCAGGATCGTCGAGCGGTACTCGGCGAGCTCGGCGGGATCCAGGCCGTGCTTGACCGCCAGCAGCGCCGAGGTCTCCTCGAGCGCGGCGGCCACGCGTTCGCGGATGCCGGGATCGGCAAGGGCATCGGCGATGCGCTCGTAGCCCGCCTGCGCGCCGAGGTACGCCGTCGCGGCGTGCCCCGTGTTCACGGTGAACAGCTTGCGCTCGATGTAGGGAGCGAGATCGTCGACGAAGTGCGCTCCCGGGATGCGAGGCGGGTTCGCACCGAACGGACCGCGTTCGATCGCCCACTCGAAGAAGGGCTCCACGGTCACATCGATCCCGGCGCCCTCGGGCTGCCCCGGCACGATGCGGTCGACGGCGGTGTTCGCGAACACCGCCCGGCCGGCGAGGGCCCCCCAGTCCTCGCCCGCGCGCGCGATGATCTCCTGCCTCAGCAGGTCGGTGGCCCCGATCGCGTTCTCGCACGCCATCACCTGCAGCGGAGCCGCCTGCGCGTCCCGACGCCGCAGGGCGTCGAGGATGGGCGCGGCGACGAACCGCAGCACGGTCGGCCCGACGGCGGTGGTCACGACATCGGCATCCGCGATCTCGGCGATCAGGCCCTCGGGGTCCTCAGCGCTGTTGATCGCGCGGAAGCCGGTGACCACGGTGTCGGCGCCGCCGTCGCCCACCTCGTGCACCGTGTACTCGTCGGCCGCGTTGATCGCGTCGACCAGGGCGGCGGCGACGTCGGAGAAGACCAGTTCGTACCCGCCCTGGTGCAGCAGCAGGCCTACGAAGCCCCGGCCGATGTTGCCGGCGCCGAAGTGGACGGCCTTCATGCCTCGTTCACCGCCGACAGCAGCGCGAAGAGCTCCTCGGGCGTCGCCGCGGCGTTGAGCGCGGCCACGTCGTCCTCGTCGGAGAACAGCTCGGCGATGCTGGAGAGGATCTGCAGGTGCGCACCGTCCTTGCCCGCGATGCCGATCACGAACGTGGCGCGGTCGCCGTCCCAGTCCACTCCACCGTCGTAGCGGACCACGCTGAGCGCGGAGCCGAGCACGGCGTCCTTCGCCTCGTTGGTGCCGTGCGGGATCGCCAGCCCGTTGCCCATGAAGGTCGACACCGACTTCTCTCGGTCGTGCATGGCCTGCAGGTAGTCGGGCGTGACGGCGCCGGCGGCCACCAGCACGTCCGCGGCCTCCTTCAGCGCTTCGTCGCGGGTGGCGGATCCGGGGTGGATGCGCACGCGGTCGGCGGTGAGGACGGCGGGCGCGCCGGGTTCGGTCTGCGCGTCGGATGCTGCCGCAGGCTGTGCCGCGGCGCCCTCTGCGCCTTGCGAGCGCACCAGCTCCACGACCTCGTCGTACTTAGGCGAGTTCATGAAGTTGTCGACGGAGACGTGCATGGAGTCCGGCGACTGCGCCCTGGCGCGGTCGGTCAGCTGCTGTTGGGTGATCACCAGGTCGGCGGTGCCATCGAGGTTGGCGATCGCCTGGTTGACGACGGTCACGCCGGTGATCCCGGCCTGCTTGATCTTGTTGCGCAGCACGCTCGCGCCCATTGCGGAGGAGCCCATGCCCGCGTCGCAGGCGAACACGATGCTCTCCACCGGGCGGGTGAGCGTCGCGGTTCCGACACCCCCCAGCGTGCCCAGCACACTGGACTTCTTGCCCTTGTTGGCCTCGGTCTGCGCGATCGCGGCGGTGAAGGCGGCATCCCCGCCCTCGGCGGCCAGGTCTCGACGCCGGCTGGCGAGCAGGATCGGCATGCAGACGATGAAGGTCACCGCCGCCGCGAGGATCACCGACAGCAGCACGCCGACGTGGCTTCCCGGAGCGATCTGGAACAGCACGGCGAAGATCGAGCCGGGGGCGGCGGGGGCGACCAGGCCGGACTGGAAGATCACGTTGGTCAGCACCCCCGTGGCGCCCCCGGCGATCAGCCCGATGATCAGTGTGGGCTTGGCCAGCACGTAGGGGAAGTAGACCTCGTGGATTCCGCCGAGGAACTGGATGATGGCTGCTCCCGGCGCGGTGGCGCGAGCAGCACCCACACCGAACACAGTGATCGCCATCAGGAGACCGAGGCCCGGCCCGGGGTTCGCCTCGATCAGGAACAGCAGGCTCTTGCCGGTCTGCGAGGACTGCTCGGTGCCCAGCGGTGTGAACACGCCGTGGTTGATGGCATTGTTCAGGAACAGCACCTTCGCCGGCTCGACGATGATGCTCGCCAGCGGCAGCAGGTGCGTCTCGACCAGCCAGCCCACGGCACCGCCGAGGATGTCGGTGACCCACTTCATGAGGGGCGCCAGCCAGAAGAACGCCGCCAGCGAGGCGAAGAAGGCTACGAAGCCCGCCGAAAAGTTGTCCACGAGCATCTCGAAGCCCGGCTTGATCTTGCCCTGCCACGGCTTCTCGACCCACTTCAGGATGAGCGCCGTGAGGGGGCCCGCGATCATGGCGCCCAGGAACATCACGGTGCCTTCGGCTCCGATGATCACGCCGAAGGCTGCGACCGCTCCGACCACGCCGCCGCGGTGCCCATGCACCATGCGTCCGCCGGTGAAGGCGATCAGCAGGGGCAGCAGGTAGTTGATGATCGGGCCGACCAGGCCCGTGTAGTCGACGTCACCGATGGTGCCTCCACCGAGGATCGCGGAGTTCGCCCAGCGCCATGCCTCGATGGGGCCGTCGTTGCCGACCCAGCCCTTGTCGATGAACAGGGCAGTGATGATGCCCCAGGCGATGAAGGCGGCGATATTCGGCATGATCATGCCGGACAGGAATGTGCCGAATCTCTGCACGCGAACGCGGGCTCCGCCCGAGGTCGTTGCGGGTGACGTCGTCGTCATGGTGAGTTCTCTTTCTGATATCGGGTGAGCGGGTCAGTGAGCGGATGCCGCCGACTTGGCTGCGGCGCGGGCGCCGGCGGCGTCGTCCGCCAGGAGAGCGGAGGCCGCGATGCGTCGCGCGTCCTCGAGGGTGTGCTGCGAGATCGAGCGGCGCACGTCGGAGAGCGCGGACGGCGCCATCGACAGGCTCGTCGCACCCAGGCCGACGAGCACCACGGCCAGCAGCGGATCCGCGGCGGCCTCGCCGCAGATGCCGACGGGCTTGCCCAGACGGGCGCCGGCTTCGCCGACCTCGCGGACCAGGCGCAGCACCGCGGGGTGCCAGGGGTCCTGGAACCCCGCCACCGATCCGAGCAGCCGATCGGCGGCCATCGTGTACTGGGTGAGGTCGTTGGTGCCGATGGAGGCGAAGTCCGCATGCGCGAGGACCCGGTCGGCCAGGAGCGCGCTCGCCGGCACCTCCACCATCACACCCGCGGTCTTCAGGCCGAACTCCTTGGCCAGCGTAGTGAAGTACGCGGTCTCCTCGACGGTGGTCACCATGGGCGCCATCACCCAGAGGTCGGCCGCGGTCGCGGCATCCGCCTCGGCCAGCGCCGTCAGCTGCTCGCGCAGGATGTCCTCGCTGGCACGCAGCGCCCGGAGCCCCCGCAGTCCGAGGGCCGGGTTCTCCTCGTGCGCGTCGTTGAGGAACGCCAGCGGCTTGTCGGCACCGGCGTCCAGCAGCCGAACCACGACCTTCCGGCCCTCGAAAGCGCCCAGCAGTTCGACGTACGCGGCGCGCTGCTGCTCGATGGTCGGAGCCTGCGAGGCCCCGAGGAAGAGGAACTCGGTGCGGAACAGCCCGACGCCCTCCGCGCCGCGCGCCACGGCGTCGGCGGCGTCGGCCGGCTTTCCGAGATTGGCCAGCAGGCTGATCGGGGTGCCGTCGGCGAGAGCACCGGGGCCGGCGGGCCGGGCGTCCTCGGCGGCGCGCGAGGCGATCCGCTCGGCGACCGCGGCGAGCTCCTCGGAGGTGGGGGAGTCGTTCACGGTGCCGGCCGCCGCATCGACGATGACCGTCGTGCCGTCGGCGAGAGCGACTGCATCCGCGGCGCCGACGATCGCGACGATGCCCTTCTCCCTGGCCAGGATGGCCGTGTGCGAGGTAGGGCCTCCGTCGGAGGTGACCAGCGCCAGCACCTGGTCCAGCTTCAGCAGCGCCGTGTCGGCGGGGGCGAGGTCGCGCGCGACCAGGACGAAGGGGTGCCCGGGGTCGGGCACGCCGGGAGCGGCGACGCCCTGCAGGCGGGCCAGCACGCGCTGCGCGATGTCGTCCAGGTCAGCGGCGCGCTCGCCGAGGTACCCGCCCACGGCCTCGAGCGTCGCGCGGAACCCCGCGAACGCGTCGTGTACGGCCCACTCCGCGGTGGTGCCCTCGTCGATGCGCGCATCGACCTCGTCGGTCAGCGTCGGGTCCTCGGCGATCATCGCCTGGGCCTCGAGCACGTCCTGGGCGGCGCCGCCGGCGGCATCCGCCCGCTGCTGCAGATCCGCGGCGACGGCGGTCATGGCATCGCGGGCGCGCACGCGCTCGGCGTCGGCCCCGCGGGCACTGGTCTCGTGAGCGGGCTCGGGCAGGGCCGGCGCCATGCGCACGACGGGACCCGTCGCGATGCCCTGACCGATGCCGACTCCGCGCAGGATGCTCATGCGGCCTCGTCGTGGTCGGTGGTGAGCACCTCGACGAGCGAGTCCAGCACGGCCTCGGCGTTGTCGCCGTCGGCGCTGAGCACCACGTGGTCGCCGAAGTCGATGCCCAGCGCGACCACGGCCAGGATGCTGGCGGCGTTGACGGGCTTGCCGGAGTCCTTCGCGATCGTCACGGGGATGCCGGACTCCTTCGCCGCCTGAGCGAACAGCTTGGCGGGGCGGGCGTGCAGCCCGTGCGAGGAGCCGACCCGGACGGTGCGGGAGATGGCGGTCATGGTCATTCCTTCCGGTCGTGCGGCGCGTCCATCGCGTCGCGAACGAGGCGCAGCGTGCGGCTGCCGTCGATGTCGGTGAACGCGTCTGCCGGGAGCACGACGACGCGGGAGGCGGCGGGGAGGGCGGAGCGGATGCCGTCGGCCTGCGCGGCCAGATGCGGGCCGACCAGGACGAGGTCCACGCCGACGGCCGTGAGCGCGGTGCGCTCCGTGCCGGCCTCGGTGCTCCAGTCCAGGCCCGAAGCGGATGCCGCGCGCGCGAGGCGCTGCGCCACGAACGTGCTCGACGCTCCGGCGCCGCACACCACGAGAATCCGCATCGATCTCCCTCTCCATCCGGTCGCCCCAGTCTCGCCCTCGCTCTCAGCGCTCTTCCAGCAACGTTGCTTCCGCCCCCGCGGAACACCGGTTTCCGCCCCCGTCCGCTCGACGGCTGGCATCATGGAGGCGCAGGGACCATCTCGGCGAGGAAGGCGGGCGGATGTCGCGGCAGCGTCAGGATCAGCTGCTCGCCGTGCTCCGGCGGGAGGACTCCTGGGCGACGGCGGCGAGCCTGGCCGACCAGCTGGGCGTCACTCCGCGCAGCATCCGCTCCTACGTCGCAGCGCTGAACGCGCGCACCGCGGGCGCGGTGGACTCCGGGCCCGCAGGCTATCGCGCCGGTGCCGGGGCAGCCGCGGCGGCGGGGACACCCGATGCGCAGGGCACGCCGCGCGCCCGCCTGCACCGGCTGATACGCACGCTCGTCGACGAGGCCGAGGGCATCGACGTGTACGACACCGCGCTGGCGCTGCACGTCAGCGAGACGACGCTGGAGAACGACCTGGGACGGGTCCGTGCGCTCCTGGAGGGAGGGCGCGTCGCTCTCGAGCGCGACCGGGACCGGGTGCGGCTGCGCGGCGACGAGCAGGCCCTCAGGCGCCTGCTCAGCAGGCTGGCCCAGGACGAGATGGATGCCGGCCCGCTGCGCCCGGAGGCACTGCAGCGCGCACTCGCCCCCGAGGCGGTGCCGGCCGCCGCGATCGGGCCGTTCAAGTCGGCGCTCGTGCGCGAGCTCGGCGACCTGGGGTACTACGTCAACGAACTGGCGATCAGCGATGTGCTGCTGCACATCACGATCGCCGCCGAACGGGTCGCGGCCGGGCGCGCGCTCGCCGAGCGCACCGACTCCGCCTCGGAGGCGGTGCGGGTGGTCGGATCCGCGATCGCCCGGCTCGCTGACCAGCACTTCGGCGTCGCGCTCGGTGACGGCGACCGAGAGCATCTCGCGAACCTGGTCCTCACCCGCGTGGTGGCACCGGGCGAGCAGCCCCCGGCGGACGCGGCGCGGATCGTCGAGGCCGAGGTGGTGCAGGCCGTCCGAGCGGAGATCGAGCAGGCCGCGCGCGACTACCAGGTCGACCTGGTCGACGAGGCGTTCATCGTGCGCCTCGCCCTGCACGTGCAGAACCTGCTGCACCGGGCGCAGGAGAGCGCCTGGACGCGCAACCCGCTCACGCAGTCGCTGAAGTCGTCCTACCCGATGATCTTCGACGTGGCGGTGTCCATCGCCAGCGGACTGCACGACAGGCTGGGCGTGCCCCTGCAGGAGGACGAGATCGCGTACATCGCGATGCACGTCGGCGGCCGGCTGGAGCGCAGCCGCGCCGCGGACACCATCCTCACCGCCACGATCGTCTGCCCGGGCTACCGCGAGCTGCAGGAGCTGCTGCACTCCAGCGTGGATCGCTCACTGGGGAGGCTGATCGAGGTGGTCCGGGTGGACACCAGCATGGACCCCGACTGGTCGGCCATCGACACCGACCTGGTGCTCAGCACGATCCCCGCGGCGGGGACGGACGAACGGGTGGTGCGCATCACGCCGTTCCTCGCGGAGGCGGACATCGAGCGCGTGCAGCAGGCCGCCGCCCGCATCCGCCGGGCGCGCCGGCTCAGCCGCCTGCGTGAGGAGCTGCAGCGGTACTTCTCCGCGGACGCGTTCCTCTCCCCGGTGCCGGACGCCGGCGAGGAGACGATCATCCGGATGCTGGGCGGGATGCTCACCTCCGCGGGCCTGATCGGCGAGGACTACATCTCGGGCACGATCGAGCGGGAGCGGATGTCGTCGACGGCGTTCACGGACGCGCTGGCCGTCCCGCATGCGCTGCAGATGACCGCGCGCCGCACGGCCATCGCGATCGGAATCGCCGACGGCTCGGTCGCGTGGGGAGCGGGGCGGGTGCAGGTCGTCGCGCTCGCCGCGTTCAGCGAGGACGACAGGGACGCGTTCCAGACCGTCTTCGAACAGCTCGTCGAGGTGTTCAGCGAACGGGAGAGCGTGCAGCGCATCGTGCGGCGCGCGACCGGATTCGACGCGTTCCTCGACGAGCTCGTCGCCGTCATCGACGGCTGAGCACGGCCTCCAGTGCGTCGAGCAGCGCCGGCGCCTCCGGGGAGTCGGCCACCTCGAACGTGATCTCGTCCCCTGAGGCGATCGCCAGATCCATCACGGCCAGCACGCTGGTCAGGTCGGCGGTCTCCCCGGAGCGGGTCGTGACCCGGACCGGGGAGAGATGCGACTGCGCCAGGCGGGCGAGCTCGGCGACCGGGCGCGCGTGGGCGCCGTCGTCGACGCCGACCACGACCCGCCTGCGCAGGACGGTCATCCCCGCTCCGCGAGCAGCTCCCGCACCGCGGCCTCCAGCTCCGCCACGGCGGCGGCCGCCTCGGAGGCGGAGCCGGCCCTGGCGTCGATGTAGATCTTCAGCTTGGGCTCGGTGCCGCTGGGCCGGACCACCACGCGGGAGCCGTCGGCGAGGCGGTAGCGCAGCACGTCGCCGGCGGGAACACCCGCTCCGCCGCGCGAGAGGTCGTCGGCGGTCGCGACGGCCCTGGTGCCGAAGGATGCCGGAGGCTGGGCCCGCAGGGACGTCATGGTGTTCGCGATGATCGACAGGTCGTCCACGCGCACGGACACCTGCCCGCTGGCGAAGTGGCCGATCTCGGAGCCCAGCTCCTCGAGCAGACCGGCGATCGTGACGCCGCGCACGCGGGCGTCGGCGGCGAGACCCAGCAGCGCGACGGCGGCGGAGATGCCGTCCTTGTCGCGCACGGTGCCCGGGTTCACCAGGTAGCCGAGGGCCTCCTCGAAGCCGAACACCATGCCGGGCGCCCGGGAGATCCACTTGAAGCCGGTGAGCGTCTCGTGGAAGTCCAGGCCGTACGCGTCGGCGATCGCGCCGAGACCGGGGGAGGACACCAGGGAGCAGGCCAGGGACGCGCCGGGGGTGCTCTGCGCGGCCTTCGCCGCGCGCCAGCCCAGCAGAAGTCCGACCTCGTTGCCGGTCAGGCGGCGCCAGCCGCCCGCGGCGCTCTCGTCGGGGATCGCCACCGCGAGGCGGTCGGCGTCCGGATCGTTGGCGATGATGAACTCGGCGTCCACCGCGCGGGCCCGGGCGAAGGAGAGATCCATCGCGCCCGGCTCCTCGGGGTTCGGGAACGACACCGTGCGGAACGTCGGGTCGGGGTCGCGCTGCTCGTCGACGACGCGCGGCGCCGGGTAGCCGGCCGCCTTCACGACGCGCGAGAAGGTCTCCCAGCCCACGCCGTGCATCGCGGTGTACACCCAGCGCATCTCCTGCACGCCGAACGGGGCGTGGGCGACGGCCGCGGTCGCGGCGACGTAGGCGTCCACGACGTCCTCGCCCGCCACCTCGTACGCGTCCGAGCGCGGCAGCAGGCCCACGTCGCCGGCATCCGCCACACGCTGGATGTGCGCGGCGATCTCGGCATCCGCGGGGGAGACGATCTGCGAGCCGGCATCCGAGCCGCCCAGGTAGACCTTGTAGCCGTTGTCGTTCGGCGGGTTGTGGCTGGCGGTCACCATCACGCCGGCGTCCGCGCCGAGGTGGCGCACGGCGAACGCGAGCACGGGCGTCGGCAGCAGCCGGGGGAGCAGGATCGCGCGGAGGCCGGCACCGGCGAACAGCTCCGCGGAGTCCACCGCGAAGCGGCGCGAGTTGCGGCGGCCGTCGTAGCCGATCACGACCGTGGGGCGTGCGTCGTCCGAGCCGGACCGCTGCAGCAGGTACCCGGCGAAGCCGGCCGCGGCCTGGGCGATCAGCACCCGGTTCATGCGGTTGCTGCCGGCGCCGAGGGCGCCGCGCAGGCCGGCCGTGCCGAATGCCAGACGGGTCGAGAAGCGGTCCTCGAGGTCGGCGGTCGCGAGTGTGTCGCCGGCGGCGGCGCGGGTGATGATGCCGGCCAGCTCATCGCGGGTCTCGGCATCCGGGTCCTGACGCAGCCAGGCGCGCGCCTGGCCGAGGCGCTCGGCGGCGCTCACAGTGCCTCGATCACGCGGGCGAGGAGCGCGGAGATGACCGGCTCGGCCTGCTGACCGGCCTCGATGACCTCGGCGTGGCTGAGGGGCGTCTTCTGGATGCCGGCGGCCAGGTTCGTGATCAGGGAGAAGCCGAGGATCTCCATGCCCGCCTCACGGGCGGCGATCGCCTCGAGCGCGGTGGACATGCCGACGATGTGGCCGCCGATGGTCTTCGCCATCTGCACCTCGGCCGGGGTCTCGTAGTGAGGACCGCGGAACTGGGTGTAGACGCCCTCGTCGAGGGTCGGGTCGATGCTGCGCGCGATGTCGCGAAGGCGCTTCGCGTACAGATCGGTCAGGTCGATGAAGGTCGCGCCCTCCAGCGGGGAGTCGGCTGTGAGGTTGATGTGGTCGCTGATCAGCACGGGCTGACCCGGCTTCCAGGTCTCGCGCACGCCGCCGGCGCCGTTGGTGAGCACCATGATCTTGGCGCCCGTTGCGGCCGCGGTGCGCACCGAGTGCACCACGCGGCGCACGCCGTGGCCCTCGTAGTAGTGGGTGCGCGCGCCGATCACGAGCACGTTCTTCCCGGAGGCGGTGCGGATGCTGCGCAGCGTGCCCACGTGACCCTCGAGAGCCGGCTTGGAGAACCCGGTGACCTCGGTGGCGGGGATCGTCGCGACGGTCTCGCCGATGAGCTCGGCGGCCTTGCCCCAGCCGGAGCCGAGGGTCAGCGCGATGTCGTGGTGATCGACACCGGTCAGCCGCGCGATGTCTTCCGCGGCCTGGGCGGCGACCTCGAACGGCTTCGCGTCGGGCGCGTCGAGGGGGTGCGTGAGAGTGTCTTGCATGAGTCCACTCTAGGAATGTGCGGGGCGCACTGCCAGTACGGAGGACGTGCACGAGTCCGGACCGTCGCCGAGCCGACTGCCAGTACGGAAGAATGGAGTCCATGTCTCAGACTTCCTTCGCGAATCAGCAGAGCGTGGCCGTCCTCGGTGGCGGCCCCGGCGGATATGAGGCAGCACTCGCCGCCGCCCAGCTGGGCGCGGATGTGACCCTCGTGGAGCGGGTCGGGGTGGGCGGTTCCGCCGTGCTGACGGATGTCGTCCCGTCGAAGAGCCTGATCGCCACCGCGGACGCCGCCGTCGCGATCTCCGAGGCCAGCGACCTGGGCGTGCAGTTCTACGCGAAGGGCGCGCACGGCAAGCCGCTCAAGCCCGAGATCGCCATCAACCTCGCCGCCGTCAACAAGCGCCTGGTGGCGCTGGCCGGACAGCAGTCCGAGGACATGCGCGCCACGCTGCTCGAGGCCGGCGTGCGCATCCTCTCCGGCCACGGCCGTCTGGAGGGCCCGAACGCGATCGTCGTGGCCACCGGGCCCGGAGGCACGGACTTCGATCGCATCGAGGCCGACACCATCGTCGTCTCGGTGGGCGCATCGCCGCGCGAGCTCGATTCCGCGAAGCCCGACGGGGAGCGCATCCTCACCTGGACCCAGCTCTACGACATGAAGGCTCTGCCCGAGCACCTGATCGTGGTGGGCTCCGGCGTCACGGGCGCCGAGTTCGCCTCGGCGTACATGAACCTCGGCGCCGAGGTCACGCTCATCTCGAGCCGTGACCAGGTGCTCCCCGGTGAGGACGGCGACGCCGCGAAGGTGCTGGAGAAGGTCTTCAAGCGCGGCGGCATGCAGGTGCTGTCGAAGTCGCGCGCCGACAAGGTGGAGCGCACCGAGGACGGCGTGCTCGTCACGCTCTCCGACGGGCGCACGGTGGAGGGCAGCCACTGCCTGATGGCCGTCGGGTCGATCCCCAACACCCGGGGCATCGGGCTGGAGGAGGCCGGAGTCGAGCTGACCGAGTCGGGGCACATCCGGGTCAACCGGGTGGCGCGCACCTCGGTGTCGAACATCTACGCGGCCGGCGACTGCACGAACTTCTTCCCGCTGGCATCCGTCGCCTCCATGCAGGGGCGCACCGCGGTCTTCCACGCCCTCGGCGACATCGTCATCCCGCTGGAGCAGCGCAAGATCACCGCGAACATCTTCACCGCGCCCGAGATCGCCACGGTCGGCTTCTCGGAGCAGGACATCGAGAACGGCGCCGCCGACGGCATCGCCTACAAGCTGCCGCTGGCGGCCAACCCCCGCGCGAAGATGATGGGCATCAAGGACGGCTTCGTGAAGGTGATCGCCCGCAAGGGGTCGGGCACCGTCATCGGCGCCGTCGTCGTCGCGCCCAAGGCATCCGAGCTGATCTTCCCGCTGGCCGTCGCCGTGGAGCGCCGGCTGAACGTCGACCAGGTGTCGCGCGTGTTCGCGGCCTACCCGTCGCTGTCGTCGAGCATCACGGATGCCACTCGCGCGATGCACCTCGTGAACATCGGCTGACCGGCCCGCCCTCATACGCGAAAGGCGCGCCCCTCGGGGACGCGCCTTTCGCGTGAGAGCGTGCGATCAGCTGATCGTGAGCAGCTGGTGCCCGGCGGAGACCGTGGTCCCGGCGGCGGCGTCGATGTTGCCGATCACACCGTCCTTGTGCGCCTGCAGCGGCTGCTCCATCTTCATGGCCTCGAGCACCACGACCAGGTCGCCCTTGACGACGTGCTGGCCCTCCTCGACCGCGACCTTCACGATCGTGGCCTGCATGGGCGACTTGACGGCGTCGCCCGAGGCACCCGCGCTGGCGGTGCTGGCGTGCGTCCGGCGGGACGGCGGAACGGCGGCGGGGCGGCCGGCAGTACCGGAGACCGGTGCGGTCACGCGGTCGGGCAGGCTCACCTCGAGGCGGCGTCCGCCGACCTCGACGACGACGGTGTGACGACCGGGCGCGGCGGCCGGGTCCTCCAGCTCGCCGTCCCAGGCCGGGATGTCGTTGACGAACTCCGTCTCGATCCAGCGGGTGTACACGCCGAACTCGCCGTTCTCGGCGGTGAAGGCCGGGTCGCGCACCACCTTGCGGTGGAACGGCAGCGCGGTCGGCATGCCTGCGACCTCGAACTCGTCGAGCGTGCGGCGGGCGCGCTCCAGCGCCTCGGCGCGGTCGCGTCCGGTGACGATCAGCTTGGCCAGCAGGGAGTCGAACGCGCCGGAGACGGTGTCGCCCGCGGTGACGCCGGAGTCCAGTCGCACGCCGGGGCCGCCGAAGGTCTTGAACACCTTGATGGGGCCCGGCTGGGGCAGGAAGCCGCGGCCCGGGTCCTCGCCGTTGATGCGGAACTCGAAGGAGTGGCCCTGCGGGGTGGGGTCGTCGTAGTCGATGGTGCCGCCGGCCGCGATGCGGAACTGCTCGCGCACGAGGTCGATGCCGGTGACCTCCTCGGAGACGGGGTGCTCCACCTGCAGGCGTGTGTTCACCTCGAGGAACGACACGGTGCCGTCGGCGCCGATGAGGAACTCGCAGGTGCCGGCGCCCACATAGCCGACCTCCTTGAGGATGGCCTTCGACGCGGCGTACAGCTGCTCGTTCTGCTCGTCGGTCAGGAACGGCGCGGGCGCCTCCTCGACGAGCTTCTGGTGCCGGCGCTGCAGCGAGCAGTCGCGGGTGGAGATCACGACGACGTTGCCCTCGGCATCCGCCAGGCACTGCGTCTCGACGTGGCGCGGCTTGTCGAGGTACTTCTCCACGAAGCACTCGCCACGGCCGAACGCCGCGACCGCCTCGCGGGTGGCGGATTCGAACAGCTCGGCGACCTCGCCGAGCTCGCGGGCGACCTTGAGGCCGCGTCCGCCGCCGCCGTAGGCGGCCTTGATCGCGATGGGCAGGCCCACCTTCTCGGCGAAGGCGACGACCTCGTCGGCGGTCTCGACCGGTCCGGGGGTGCCGGGGGCGAGGGGCGCTCCGACCTTCTCGGCGACGTGACGCGCGGTCACCTTGTCGCCGAGGGCCTCGATCGCCTCGGGCGACGGGCCGATCCAGATCATGCCCGCACCGATGACGGCGCGCGCGAACTCGGCGTTCTCGGCCAGGAAGCCGTAGCCGGGGTGCACGGCATCCGCGCCCGAGCGGCGCGCGACGGACAGGATCTTGTCGATCTGCAGGTACGTCTCGGCGCTGGTCGAACCGTCGAGCGCGTACGCCTCGTCGGCGAGACGCGCGTGCATGGCGTCGCGATCCTGGTCGGCGTACACGGCGACGGAGGAGATCCCGGAGTCGCGGGCGGCGCGGACGATGCGTACGGCGATCTCGCCGCGGTTTGCGATGAGGACCTTGGCGATATCAGGCATGGGTTTCAGCCTAGCGGGGGGTCCGCCGGTTTTTTTGACGACCCTCGACAAGATATCGGGGGAACTGTCGTCAGGAACCTACGGCGGCGCTCCAGAGGTCCGTCCAGGTCACGCCGAGCTCTGCGGCGAGGCGTCGCAGGGTGGACAGCGACATGCCGACGACCGTGGACGGGTCGCCGTCCACCCGGGTGATGAAGGCGCCGCCCAGGCTGTCGACCGTGAACGCCCCCGCGACCAGCAGTGGCTCGCCGGTGGCGATGTAGGCGTCGATCTCGGCATCCGTCAGGTCGTCGGCGAAGGTGACACCCGCCGAGGCTGTGGCGGTGGCCTCGACGGGGGCGGTGCCGGGCGAGACCCGGAAGACGGAATGGCCGGAGTGCAGCACACCGGTGGCGCCGCGCATCAGCCGCCAGCGCTCCCGGGCGGCCTCCGGCGTGTAAGGCTTGCCGTAGACCTGGCCGCCGAGCGCGAACATCGAGTCGCCGCCGATCACGATCCCGTCGAAGTCCGGATGCTGCGCCGGAAGCCTGTGCGCGACGTCCGCGGCCTTGGCCCTGGCCAGCAGCAGCACGAGCTCCGCCGGAGCCAGCGGCGCACCGCGCTCCGCCTCGGCGGCGGCGCCCACAGCATCCTCGTCGACCTCGGGGGAGAAGATGAGCGGCTCGATGCCGGCCTGCCGCAGCAGCATGAGTCGGGCGGGAGACGTGGATGCCAGGCAGACGCGCATGCTCCCACGATAGGGCGCTCGCGGTGTGGGATCCTGGAACGATGACCTCCTCGCAGCCCACGCTCGACCTCGACATCACCGGAATCGCGCACGGCGGCACCTTCATCGCCCGGCACGAGGGGCGGGTCGTGTTCGTCCCCGACGCCGTTCCCGGCGAGCGGGTGCGGGCTCAGATCACGGATGCGAGCAAGGACTCCTTCTGGCGCGCCGAGACGCTGGAGGTGCTCGAGGCCTCGCCGCACCGCCGCGCGCACGTGTGGGCGGAGGCCGATGTATCGCGCGCGCCCGAGGACAGGGTCGGCGGCGCGGACCTCGGGCACATCGCCCTCGACCACCAGCGCGTGCTCAAGCGGCAGGTGCTGCAGGAGGCGCTGGACAAGTTCGCGGGCGCCGGGATCGAGGCCCCCGAGGTGCAGGCCGTGGACGCGGGTGACGGCACCGGCTGGCGCACGCGCGTCTCCCTGCACGTCGACGCCGACGGCCGTGTCGGCCCGTATGCGGCGCGCAGCCACCGCGTGATCGACGTGGCGACGCTGCCGCTCGCCCGCCCTGCGGTGGCCGACGCCGCCTTCGCGCTCCGGGCGCAGAAGCCCGGACGCGTGGACCTCGTCGAGCCGGGCGACGGCCGCGTGCGCGTGCTGCCTCGTCCCGAGGGCGGTCGACGCGGCAAGCAGGAGAGCGTCTACGAGACAGCGGGCGGACGCCGGTTCGCGGTGGACGCCGGCGGGTTCTGGCAGGTGCATCCGCACGCTGCCGACACGCTGCATCAGGCCGTCGGCGATGCGCTCGCCGGCCGCGTCGACGCGGATGCCACGCACTTCGACCTGTACGGAGGCGTCGGGCTGTTCGCCGCGACGCTGGGGGAGCAGGGCGCGAGCGACATCGTCACCGTCGAGTCCGACCGCCGCGCCACCGAGCACGCGCAGCAGAACCTCGCGGCGTTCGACGCGCAGGCGGTGACCGCCAGGGTGGACCGCTTCCTGACCGGTCTGCCCGAGGGCACCAGGGCGGGCGCCGTGGTGCTCGATCCGCCTCGCGCCGGCGCCGGACGCGGGGTCGTCGAGTCCATCCACGCACTCGACCCCGAGGCCGTCGTTTACGTGGCCTGCGATCCGGTCGCTCTGGCGAGGGATCTCGGCACGTTCCGCGGGATGGGCTGGGACGTGACCTCGCTGCAGGCGTTCGACCTGTTCCCGCACTCGCACCACTTCGAGGCCGTCGCGCTGCTCTCGCGCTGAGGCACCGCGGAATATCGGGCGCGTCCCGCGCACTGGGTAGGCTGGCGGCATGAGCACCGTCGCCCTCATCGACGACCACGAGTCGGTTCGTCTGGGACTCGAGGCCGCCTGTCAGCGTGACGGCGAGCAGGACGTCGTCTTCTCCGGAGCCACCGTCCGGGAGTACCTCGCCTGGCGTGCGGCGTCAGGCGCCCGGCCCGCCGACGTGGTGGTGCTGGATCTCACGCTCGGCGACGGCACGACAGTCACCGAGAACGTCGCGACGCTGGTGGCCGACGGTGCGAGCGTTGTCATCCACAGCGTCGCCGACCGTCCGGCATCCGTGCGGGAGGCGCTCGTCGCAGGAGCGGCGGGCGTGGTCAGCAAGTCGTCCGCGCTGGACGACGTGCTCGACGCGATCCGCACCGTCGCGCGGGGAGAAGCGCTGAACAACGTCGAGTGGGCCAGCGCCGTGGACGGCGACCGCGAGTTCGCCGATGCCCAGCTGTCCGTCCGTGAGCGCGAGGTGCTGCGCCTGTATGCGACTGGGCTGCCGCTCAAGGCGGTCGCGGAGCGGCTGGGTGTGGCGTACTCGACCGCGAAGGAGAACATCTCCCGCGTCCGGGTGAAGTACGTCGAGGTGGGGCGTCCTGCATCGACCAAGATGGATCTGCTGCGCCGGGCGATGGAGGACGGCATCGTCGCGCCGGAGGGCCTGACGAGTGCAGGGTGAGGTCCGCAGCATCCGGGACGCCTGGAGCAGCCTGCCGAGCCCCGGCGAGGTGGGCATCGGGCTGGAGCGGTTCACCGGTCAGCGTATGGAGCGCATCCTCGCCATCGTCGGGGCGATCGGCTCGACCGCGCTCGGCATCCAGGCGCTGCTCGGTGCCGTGACCCGTCTGATCCGACTGGACGGCCCGCACCTGGCGATCATGCTGCTGGTGTTCCTGCCGCTGCTGTGGATGATCATCGCCTGCGTCACCGGGCGATGGGTCAAGCAGGCGTGCGGGACGTTCGCGGTGGCTTACGCGCTGTCGCTGATGCTGTGGCCCGCGGTGGTGGATCGCTCGATCCAGGAGCCCGCCGCGCAGCCCTGGATCTTCTTCCTGGTGAACATCTGCGTGGTCGCGGCGATGCTCGCGTTCCCCGTGCGGCTCCAGTTCGCCTGGGCGCTCGGCGTGCCGCTCGTGTACGGCTACGTGCGACTCGCCCAGGGTGACTTCGCGCAGGGCTTCTGGATCACCACCGGATTCGACGTGTCGTTCACGATCATCCTCGGCATGGTGATCGTGTCGCTGGCGTGGATGTTCCGGCAGGTGGCGACCGGCGTCGACGACGCGCGCGACATGGCCGTGGAGACGTACGCGGGCGCCGCGGCGGCATCCGCGTCCGAGGAGGAGCGGGTCGCGATGGCGGCGCTGATGCACGACAGCGTGCTGGCTGCGCTGATCGCCGCCGAACGGGCCTCGAGCGACCGGGAGCGCACGCTCGCGGTCGCGATGGCACGCGAGGCGCTGACCCGGCTGGCCAACACCGAGGCGTCGATCGCCCAGGAGGGCAGCGACGAGCCGGTGAACCGCGCCCAGATCGTCGCGGAACTGCGCCGGACCCTGTCCGAGCAGGGCGCGGATGCCGTGGTCGAGGAGCGCGGGGTGTCGGCGGAGATCCCCGGAAAGGCGGCACGCGCGATGGTGCTGGCGGCGCGGCAGGCGATCGGCAACGCCCTGATCCACGCCGGCGGGCGCGGGCTGCATGTGGTGGCGGAGTCGGCGGATGCCGATCGGCTGACCCTCACGGTGCAGGACACCGGGCCGGGGTTCGATCCGGATGCCATCGGCGAGGACCGCCTGGGCATCCGCGCCTCGATCATCGCGCGCATGGCGGCCGTCGCCGGGTCCTCACGGATCACGTCGGACGACCGCGGGACCGTCGTCGAGCTGAGCTGGGAGCCGTCATGAGCAGGGAGCCGTCATGAGCAGGCAGCCGTCATGAGACGCACCGTACGCAGCATGACCACTGCGCTCGCCCTGGGGTTCGCGCTGTACTTCGCCGCGCGGGCGATCTGGTGGATCGAGCAGCCCACCGCGCCGCTGCTGATGGTCGCGGCCATCGGGCTGTACCTCGCGGCGGTGCTGACCGCCGTGCTCGCGTCGTCGGCCGGGTCCGTGCGGATGCCGGTGAGCGCGGCCGTGTTCGCGCTGATCGCGAGCGCCGTGGTGCCGGCGTTCGCGAGCATCGCGCTGGAGCGCGAGATGCGCAGCGCCCCCTTCGCGACCTGGTACATCGGCGCGATCGGGCTGCTCGCCGTGGTCTGCGTGGTGCGGCGGAATCCGATCGTGGGCTGGGTGTCGCTGGGCATCCTGATCACCGCGGCATCCACCTACCTGGGCATCGGCAATGCCTTCGAGCTCGGGCTCGTGGGGTCGATCACCTGGGTGGTGGTGGCGCAGCTGCTGGTGCTCTTCTGGGATCGCGCTGTCCGGGACACGGAGCGCCTGGCGGACGTGCAGCGGGCGGTGTCCGCGTGGCATGCGACGCAGCTCGTCCGGCAGCGGGAGCGTCGGGTGCGCGCGCAGCGGGCACTCGCGATCGCCGGGCCCGTGCTCTCGCGGACCGTGGCCGCCCATGGCGAGCTGACCCCGCAGGAGAGGCTCGAGGCCCGGCTGGCGGAGGGCACGATGCGGGACGAGCTGCGCGGGGCCGTGCTGCTCAACGACGCCGTGCGGCAGGCGATCTCGGATGCCCGCAGGAACGGGACCGTCGTGACCGTGTTCGACGAGGGCGGACTCGACGGCGTGGATGAGGAGCGCCGCAACGAGATCCGCGATGAGCTCGCGAGCGTGCTGGCGAGCGTGCATTCGAACCGGGTGATCATCCGCGCGGGACGCGACGATGAGATCGCCGTGACGGTGGTGGGGCGTGCGGCCGGCGGCGCGCACGACGACGATGCCGTCGACCTGTGGCATGAGATCCGCCGCACCGCGGACTGACGCACAGGCTGAAAAAGCGAGATCCCGCCGGCTGGACTCCGGCGGGACACGACTTTCGAAGAGAGTGGGCGAGGGGCGGCGAAGCCGCCCGCCCCTCGCCAGTGCGGAACAGCTACCCGAAAACTGTCCGCTGGGGGCGGTACTGCGTCTGCCTACCCTGGGGCGGAGCAGCCGCCTAACGCGAAGCGTTGATATAAGTCTGGCGGCTGTCAATAACTCTGTCTGTAGGTATTTCGGGGGACAAATTCGTCCGCTTTTCGACGAAAGTCCATATCCCCTTTGGCTGTTCAGCCAGAGAAACGACCCCAGGGGATATCCCGACGTAGGGGTCTGCGGAGTCCGCGCTGCGTGCGCTCCCACACGGACACGTGCGGCTCGTCGGCGACGGCCTCGTCGGTCTCGCGCGTGTAGGCGTCGCTGACCACAGCGAGGAGAGCTGCCAGCTCCTCCTCGGTGGGGTTCCCGCGGATGATCTCGATGCGGGGGGCGTCTTCGTGCTCGGTCATGATGGCTCGCCGGTCACAGCGGGATGTTGCCGTGCTTCTTGGCGGGCAGCTCGGCGCGCTTGCCCTTGAGTGCGCGCAGCGCCTTCGCGATCGAGACGCGGGTGTTCGCCGGCTCGATGATGCCGTCGATCTCGCCGCGCTCGGCTGCGAGGAACGGGCTGGTGACGCCGTAGGTGTACTCGGCGGCGAGGCGGCTGCGCACGGCGGCGACGTCCTCACCGGCCTCCTCGGCCTTCTTGATCTCACCGCGGTAGAGGATGTTGACGGCGCCCTGGCCGCCCATGACGGCGATCTCGGCCGTGGGCCAGGCGAGGTTCACGTCGGCGCCGAGCTGCTTGGAGCCCATCACGATGTACGCGCCACCGTACGCCTTGCGCAGGATGACGGTGACCAGGGGGACGGTGGCCTCGGCGTAGGCGTAGATGAGCTTGGCGCCGCGGCGGATCACACCGGTCCACTCCTGGTCGGTGCCGGGCAGGTAGCCGGGCACGTCGACGAGGGTGACGATGGGGATGGAGAAGGCGTCGCAGAAGCGCACGAAGCGGCTGGCCTTCTCGCCGGCCTCGATGTTCAGGGTGCCGGCCATCTGCGACGGCTGGTTGGCGATGATGCCCACCGAACGGCCCTCGACGCGGCCGAAGCCGATCACGATGTTCGGCGCGAACAGGGGCTGCACCTCGAGGAACTCGCCGTTGTCGACCACGTGATCGATGACCGTGTGGATGTCGTACGGCTGGTTGGGGGAGTCCGGGATGATCGTGTTCAGGCGCTGATCGGCATCCGTGGTCTCCCACTCGAACTCCGAGGCGTACGCCGGGAGCTCGGCCATGTTGTTGTCGGGGAGGAAGCTCAGCAGGGTGCGCGCGTAGTCGATCGCGTCGTCCTCGTCGGAGGCGAGGTAGTGCGCGACACCGGAGCGGGTGTTGTGCGTGTAGGCGCCGCCGAGCTCCTCCATGCCGACGTCCTCGCCGGTGACGGTCTTGATGACGTCGGGGCCGGTGACGAACATCTGGCTGGTCTTGTCGACCATGATGACGAAGTCGGTGAGGGCGGGGCCGTACACGGCGCCACCGGCGGCCGGTCCCATGATGATGGAGATCTGGGGGATGACGCCCGAGGAGCGGGTGTTCATCTTGAAGATCTCGCCGTACTTGCTGAGGGCCAGCACGCCCTCCTGGATGCGGGCTCCGCCGGAGTCGAGGATGCCGACCACGGGCATCCCGCTGGTGAGGGCGAACTCCATGATCTTGATGATCTTGTCGCCGGAGACCTCGCCGAGCGAGCCGCCGAAGGTGGTGAAGTCCTGCGAGTAGACCGCGACGGTCCGGCCGTGGATGGTGCCGATGCCGGTGACCACGGAGTCGCCGTAGGGGCGGTTCCTGTCCATGCCGAAGGCGGTGGTGCGGTGTCGCACGTACTCGTCGAACTCGACGAAGCTGCCGTTGTCGACGAGCATCTCGATGCGCTCGCGGGCGGTCATCTTGCCCTTGGCGTGCTGCTTCTGCTGGGCGATCTTCTCCGGCTCGACGACTGCGTCGTTGAAGCGCGCGCGGAGGTTGGCGATCTTCGCGGCAGTGGTCGAGAGGTCAGGCTTTTCCGTCACGGATTCCACCCTATCGGTGGGTTTCGTCGTCTCGTTGGATGCCGGCCACAACGGGTCCGGCGATCCTTTGGCGATGCGCTCTGATCTGCGGCATCCGGATCACTTCCTCGCCGTCCAGCTGCCGCCGTTCTCCCAGAACTGGGCGATGTCCTCGAGCGGACGCCCCTTCGTCTCGGGGGCGAGCTTCATCACCAACACGAAGGCGGCCACGGCCATGATGCCGAGGATGAGGAAGGCGACCATGCCGCTCTGCTCGAGGATCGGGCGGAAGGCGAGGCCCACGATCACGTTCGCGACGAGGCCGGCGGTGAGCATGACGCTCGCGCCGAGGGAGCGCAGGTGGGCGGGCATCGCCTCGCCGGCGTAGACCCAGACGAGAGATCCGAAGCCGAACGTGAAGCCGGCGGTGAACAGCACCAGTCCGATGAAGCCGAGCGTGGTCAGGGCCCCGTCGAACCGGCCGCCGCCGACGGCGAAGACGCCGATGAGCAGGATGTTGGCGATGATCATGGTCGCGATGCCGATCAGCAGCACGGGCCGGCGGCCCATCCGGTCGATCACCATGAGCGAGATGAACACGGCGATCAGGCCGGCGACCTGCACGAGGGCGGAGAGGCCCAGTTTGGTGACGTCGTCGGTGTAGGTCATCGACTCGAAGATGGCCGGGCTGTAGTAGACGGTCGCGTTGATGCCGGTGATCTGCACGAAGAAAGCCGAGGCCGACGACGAAGATCGTGGCGCGCAGGAACGGGCCGCGAAGCAGATCGCGCCACGAGGAGGTGGTGCTGGTGGCGAAGCCGGCGGTGATGACCTCGATCTCCTTGTCGACGTCGACGGCGGGGCCCTCGATCGCGACGAGGGCCTTCCTGGCCTCGGCGTGCCGGCCCATCATGACGTACCAGCGGGCGGTGTCGGGGAGGCGGAGCAGGAGCAGGGTGATCACGGGGCCGGGGATCGCGGCGAGTCCCAGCATCCAGCGCCAGCTCTGGGTGGGGGCGAGGGACATCGCGATCAGGTAGCCGAGGATGATGCTGGCGACGGTGGCGACCTGGTACAGCACGAGGAAGGCGCCGCGGTTGCGTGTCGGGGCGGATTCCGCGACGAAGACCGGAACGACGACGACCGAGATGCCGATGGTGACGCCGAGCAGGATGCGGCGATCTCGCCGAACACGACGGTGCTGGTGACCCAGCCCTCTGCGGCGGCGTCGAGGCCGAAGTCCTTGCGCAGGTAGAGCAGCGCTCCGCCGATGTTGGAGGAGTCGTAGCCGTAGATGATGCCGACGGTGGCCGCGGCGATGCCGACCAGGAGCGCCAATCGGGAGATGCGCGGTGTTTCGGTGAGTGCGCTCCTGCTCGTTCCCTTCGGCAGCGATATAGCTGAAGATTCGCTGTGAAGCGAGACTGTCCCTCGGGTTGGAGGGTTGTCAATGCGCAGTCGCCCTCACAAACGGGCCGGGCGTGTCAGGCGTGTGCCAAGCGGGTGTGCTCAGCGGGTCGGGCAGCCTTCGGCGGTCGGATCCTCGTCGCAGGTGTGCGCGACGAGGGCGGTGCGCGCCTCGTAGATCTGGATGTCCTGCGGCGGCCCGGGGATGGTGAGGGTTCCGCTGATGGGGAAGTAGCCGGTGCCGAGGTCGATCTCCGCGGTGTAGACGGTGTCGACGGATGCCTGGTAGGTGCCGCGCTCCGTGTAGGTGTGGCTGGTGTCGGTGGGCGTGAACTGGGGCAGGCCCAGTGCGTCCCAGGTCTTTCCTGCGGTCGTGGTGGTGCGGGTCTGTCCGTCGCCGTAGTGGAAGACGAAGGATGCGGGGGTGAACCGGGCCGTGACCGGATAGCCGAAGAGCGTGCCCGTGCGGGTGTGCGCGGCGGCGTCGGTGGTGAAGTTGGTGGGCAGTCCCGCGACCCCGAGATTGTCGGGCTCGCCGATGAGAGTGCCCGGCGCGGGGGAGAAGGATGCGAGGTCGGTGATCGTGATCGGCTGGGTGGCTCGTGGGTCTTCGGGGGCCGGGTCGTCGGCGGGACGCTCGGGGACCGGAACGCAACGTTTCTGAAGATCCCACAGGCTATCGCAGTCGGCCAACTTCTCTGCCGGCGTGCGGTGATCGATCGGCGGGGTGTAAACAACCTGTCCCGGATTCCCCTTTGGCGCGCCGGACTTGCTCGCACCGCTCGAGCTCCCGGCAGTCGTGTGCTGTGCTTCGATGATCAGTTCAGGTTTGCCCTGTTTCTGCGTGGTCGACGACCACAAGCCACCTGGATCGGCACCCGGCGGCGGTATGGTCCCTGCGATGGCAGCTGAAGCGATCATCGTGGGAATGCTTGCCAAAGCGAATGCCACGAGAATCCGCCTCAACATGTGAACCCGTCTTGCGGAAACCCATTGGATGAGATTTGCAGCCCTGTGGACGTAGGCCCCGGTGCAAAGGTGACGTTACGAGCAGCCCGTGGGGCTCTGTCCTCCGGCAGAGCGGATGTGCCGTCTGCTCGGATCAGATCTACGGTCGACGTGTCCAAACAAAGCTGCGCGGTGATCTTGTCCCCATCCGTGCTCAGCGGCTTGTACGAGTCGAAGGTGCCTTGTCCGACGCGCGTGAGGTTTTCCGCGTGGTACAACGTCAGAGCTTTCTTCTCCGCGCTCAGCGCAGACCCAGAGTTCCATCGATACACGGCGTCGAACGTCTTCGGATCCGCGAAGTCGACAGCGTTCGACGCATCGATGTACGCCCGGTACGTCTCCTCCGCCGCCTTGAATGCCTCCTCGTCCGATGCGAACAGCGCCGTCTTGGTGGGCTTCGGGTCGGGCTCCGGAGCAGGAGTGCATGCCGACAGCATCCCGAGGGTGAGCAGCCCAGCGGACAATGCGCCGAGCGCGCGGACGGTGGAGGTGGCGAGAGTCACCCGGCCACGGTAACCCGGATCGCACGACGCACGCAGAAGTTATCCACAGACCCGCATCGGACGTGGTCGTGCCCCGCAGCGTCAGAAGGCGGGGTCGCCGTGGATCGGAGCGTTCCAGTCGAACGACGCCGGTGCCGTGTCCGACGGAACGAACATGACGCGGCGCGGTGGTCGGTCGCGATGGAGGTGCCCGGTGGGGCTGGTCCATTCGAGGGTCCAGTCGGGGAGCTGTCTCACGGTCCAGCGGTGTCTGTCGGGGATGCTGGGGTGCTTCAAGGCATGGTGGGTGAGGCAGAGATGCGCGAGGTTGTCGATCGAGGTCTGACCGCCGAGTGCCCAGTCGTGGGTGTGATCGAGCTGCGTCCGGTGGACGGGCTGGCGGCAGCCGGGGAAGCGGCAGTGCTGGTCCCGGGCCTGCAGGAACCTCTTCATCCCGGCGGTGGGCTGATAGGTGTCGGTCGCGGTCACCATCCCGTCGGTGTCGAGGAACAGGCGCGTCCAGGAGGTCGCCTTTCCCGCGAGCGCGCGGGCGGTGTCGGGGTGGAGGGCGCCGACTCCGTCGAGCTGTGCGGGAGTGTCATCCGCACCGCTGAGCGTGGTCGCGGCGACCGTGACCTGGATGTGGGCGGTGATGTTCTCCAGGCCGTCGCCGAGCACCTCGCCCGGGCGCGCGGTCAGGAGCAGATCGGTGAGGAGTTCGGTGCGGATCTGGTCGATCCCGCGGGGGTCTTCGGGGATCAGCACCGGGACCGGGCCCCGTGCGATGGCGCGGTCCATCATCTCCAGGTACGCATCGACGGACTCCGGGGTGTCGGCGGGGTCGTCTTCGACAGGGCCGTTCCACGCGAACGGGTCGACGGTGAACGTGCCGTTCGCGGTGATGACCTCCACGGACCGATCGACTTCGGCCTCGAGGAGCGGGTCCATCGGGAGGGTGGGGTCACCGTCCCGATGCTTCTGCAGTCTGGCCATGGCTGTGAGGCGGTCCATGATGGCCTCTGCCCGGTGGGTGGGCATCAACGCACTCAGCAGGCTCAGTTCGTCTGTGACGGGCCGGATTGTGACGCACTGCTCGGCACGCGCATCCGCATGCCGCTCGACCACGGTGCGCGGGGCGAGGGCGGCGCCGAGTTCCCGGACATGCGCCCGAGTCCGGGCAGGAGCCTCAGCCTCCGCGAACTCCAGAGCCGCCGCCTCATACAGGCCCAGTAGGTGCGGCGGGATCGTCTCGTCGGCGACCGCCTGCTGCACGGGAGACGCGGCAGACAGGATCTCCCGCACGTGAGAGGCGGTGATCGTTCCGGAGGCGAATGCGTCTGCCACAGCGGGGAAGGATTCCCGCAGTGCCCGCGCACCCGCGAACGCATGCTCGACACTCCCTTTCGCGACCCGGCCCGCGGCGGTGTACTCGGCGATCATCGACCGTTCGATCGCGTTCCTGTGCAACGGGGCCTCGATGACATCGGCATCCATCAGAACCAGACGATCCGCCAGCAAGCTTGCCGCTCGCGCTTCGAGGGCGTTGATCTGACGACGCACCTCCACCCACTCGGCCAGCAGGGCGGCCTGCTGGTCCGTGGGGTGAAGGGATGCGCCTGTCATCCTCTCAGTGTAGTACATATATACGAACAAGGGAAGCGGTTTCGCGAGTCTTTTCTCTCGACGACCGGGAGTTCCCTGGCGTCGAGGCCGTTTCGGTTCGCTTCGCTCGCTCAGGGCATTTCGTCTCGCTTCGCTCGCTCAACGACCGGGGAAGACGAGGCGGGCCAGCCACCGCTCGGCCTCGCGCGGATGCGCGAAGCGCACGATCGCCAGGTGCGGGAAGCGCGCCTCGTACTCCGGCATCCGCTCCCGCCAGACGTTCAACGTCTGCTGCTGCCAGCGCAGCACGTTCTCCTCGGGTGCGGTCGTGGTCGCCAGCTGCCAAAGCGTCGGCTCGCGGTTGCCGTTCCACAGCTCCCGCCGCAGGATGCTGCGCTTCAGCGTCCGCCGCCACAGGCGCCCGCGCACGATCCGGTCGGGGTAGTCGAGCCACGCGCACAGCTCGGCGCGCGGCGGCAGCACCTCGTCTACGCCCTTCGACCTGTACTGCCACTCGCTGATCCAGCGGTCGGTCGCGGCGAACGCGCGCACGTCGTCGAGGAACGACTCCCGCGGCGTCCACTCCGGGCCGTGGTGCAACGCATCGAGCTCGTGGCGCGGCAGATCCGCGGCATCCGCGAGCCGGGCGGCGAACGTCGTCTTCCCGGAACCCGACACTCCGGCGACCAGCACCCGCCGCGGGCGGAAGGGGATCGGATCGGAGGCGCTGAGCATCAGAGAAGATTACCGGGACGGAATACGACCGCGTTCCATGCCGTTGAATGGTGTTGTGAGCGAACCCATCTCCATCGACATCTGGTCCGACATCGCCTGCCCCTGGTGCTACATCGGCAAGCGCAACCTCGAGGCGGGGCTCGCCTCCCCCGCGGGGGGTCCCGCCGCCCCGCCGGGGGAGGTCCCCTTCCCCTCCTTCGAGCGCTCGCCCGACACCCCCCCCGACCTCCACGGCGACGCGCCCGCCTTCCTCGCCGGGCACAAGGGCATGGCGCGGGAGCAGGTCGAGCAGATGCTGTCGCACGTGACCAAGGTCGCCGCCGGCGCGGGCCTGCAGTACCGCTTCGATCTGCTGCAGCACACCAACACGGTCAAGGCGCATGAGCTGCTGCACTTCGCCAAGGCGAAGGGGCTGCAGCACGAGATGGAGGAGCGGCTCATGTCCGCCTACTTCACCGAGGGCAAGCACGTCGGCCGCGTCGACGACCTGGTCGCCCTCGCCGCCGAGGTCGGACTGGATGCCGGTGAGGCCCGCTCCGCTCTGGAGTCGGCCGAGTACCTGGACGCCGTCCGTGCCGACCAGGCGCAGGCGCGCGCCTACGGCATCAACGGCGTGCCCTTCTTCGTGATCGACGGCCAGTACGGTGTCAGCGGCGCGCAGCCGCCGGAGGCGTTCGAGAACGTGATCCGCGACATCTGGGCGCAGAAGCAGGGCGCGTCCGCGGAGGCCTGAGCCACCGCATCCGATCACGAGTGCGGCGGGACCCCCCCCCGGGCCCGCCGCCCTCGTCCGCGGGGCGGGTCGGGTCCCCCCCTCCTTCCGGGCCACCCGCCGCCGCGCCATGCGCCGGGCCCTGCCCGCGGCGGCGCTCCCCCCGGCCCGCGCGGGCCACACACGCGCCATGGCCCACACGTCGTCCCCGTTCTCGGTCAGCTCGAAGACTCGGCCGCCGCGGAGGCTGTTGCGCTCGGCCCGCCGCGTTGTCGGCGTTGACGTTGTAGTCGTACGAGCGGTAGATCTTCAGCATCCCGGCCTCGTCGACACCCGACTCGGGCAGCGAGTCCTCGTCGTGGTTGCCGTAGGTCACGGCCCACGGGATGCGCCGCGACTCCATCGGCCAGACGACGTTGTTGATGGCCTGCTTGACCTCGAGGCGCGACGCGCAGCCGCCGGAGATGACGTCGCCGTTGATGACCACGAAATCGGGCTTCTCCTGGTCGAGCACCTTCTCGATCAGCTCCACCGTGCGCCGGTCGGTGAGCTCGTCATCCTGCGTGTCGTTGAACTGCACGACCTTGAAGGTCCCGTCGGGACGGAACCGCAGCTCCCGCGCCTTCGGACCGGCCCGGCCGGACGGCGCGGCGGGCGGGGTCGTGCCGGCACTCGCGGCCACAGCGGCCAGGGCGTCGCTGACGGCGCCGAGCGCTCCTGCGGTCAGGACGGTGCGCCGGCTCAGCGGAAGTCGATCAGACATTCATGGGCTCCTTCGTCTCGGGCGATGCATCGCCGCCGAGACGGTAGGAGCCGGAGATGGCCGCCGGCCGACGGGAAGGTGAACGCGACACCCGGCCGGAGCGCATGAGCGCCTGAAGCGCGCATGAACGACGGCCGAACGCCCGATGCCGGGCTCAGCGCCCCGCAGCCACCAGGGCGTCCTCGATCGCGGACACGATCTCGGGGGCATCCGGCTTCTGCTTGGGACGGAACCGCTGCACCGAGCCGTCGGCGGAGACCAGGAACTTCTCGAAGTTCCACTCCACGCGTCCGGCCTTGCCGCCGGCGTCCGAGGTCTGCTTGAGCGCCTTGTACAGCTCGTGGGCGTTGCGGCCGTTGACCTTGACCTTGCCGTTCACGGGGAACGTGACGCCGTACGTCGTGGAGCAGAACTCCAGGATCTGCTCCATCGAGCCCGGCTCCTGGCCCATGAACTGGTTGCACGGGAAGCCCACCACCGAGAAGCCGCGGTCGCCGTACTCGCGCTGCAGCTGCTCGAGCTGCTCGTACTGCGGGGTCAGGCCGCACTTGGACGCCACGTTGACCACCAGCACCACGTCCGAGCCGTAGTCGTCGAGCGTCTTCGCGGTGCCCTCCGCGTCGGAGAACGGGATCTGTCGCAGCGTCGTTTCGGTCATACTCCCCACCCTAATTCCGCCGCGCCCACCGGGCGCCGACGTCTGGGAGAATGGAGGGGACATGACTCTCGCCACCGCCACGACTCCCGCGCTCCGCATCGGACCGATCGACCTCGACGTACCCGTCGTGCTCGCCCCGATGGCGGGCATCACCAACACCGCCTTCCGTAGGCTCTGCCGCGAGTACGGTGCGGGCCTCTACGTCAGCGAGATGATCACCTCCCGCGCCCTGGTGGAGCGCAACGCCGTCACGATGCGCCTGATCCAGCACCACGAGAGCGAGACCACCCGGTCGATCCAGCTGTACGGCGTGGACCCGGCCACGATCGCCGAGGCCGTCCGCATCATCGTGGCGGAGGATCGCGCCGACCACATCGACCTGAACTTCGGATGCCCGGTGCCCAAGGTCACCCGCAAGGGCGGGGGAGCGGCGCTTCCCTGGAAGATCGGCCTGTTCGCCGACATCGTCGACCGCGCCGTCAAGGCCGCGGGTGACGTGCCCCTCACGGTCAAGATGCGCAAGGGCATCAACAAGGACCACCTGACCTTCCTGGAGGCGGGGCGGGCGGCGGAGGACGCCGGCGCGGCGGCCGTCGCGCTGCACGCCCGCACGGCATCCGAGTACTACTCCGGCCACGCCGACTGGAACGCGATCGGCGAGCTCAAGCAGGCGATCACCAGCATCCCGGTGCTCGGCAACGGCGACATCTGGTCGGCCGACGACGCCGTGCGGATGATGGCGGAGACCGGTGCGGACGGCGTGGTCGTAGGACGAGGATGCCTGGGCCGGCCGTGGCTGTTCGGCGATCTGGCGCGCGCGTTCGGCGGGGAGGGCGTGCAGGTCGACGCGACGCTGCAGTTCGTCGCGCAGGCGTTCCGCCGTCACGCGGAGCTGCTGGTCGAGTTCTTCGAGGACGAGGATCGCGGATGCAAGGACGTGCGCAAGCACGTCGCCTGGTACTTCAAGGGCTACCCCGTCGGCGGTGAGTTGCGGGCGGCGCTGGCACGCGCGTCCACCCTGCAGGAGATCGACGACCTGCTCGGCACCCTCGGCGATGCGCCCTACCCCGGCATCGGTGCGGAGGGGCAGCGCGGCCGTGCCGGATCCCCGAAGCGCACGGCTCTCCCGGAGGGCTGGCTGGACTCGCGAGAGATCGGCGAGGACGTGAGCGACATGATGCGCGGAGCGGAGATCGAGAACAGTGGTGGCTGACCCGGGGTACGGCGCCGCTGACGCCGAGCGCTTCTTCGCGGAGACGCACCGCTCCGAGCGCAACGACTTCTCCCGCGACCGCGCCCGCGTGCTGCACTCGGCGGCGCTGCGGCGGCTCGCCGCCAAGACGCAGGTGCTGAGCCCGGCGTCCACGGCGGACTTCGCCCGCAACCGCCTCACGCACTCGCTCGAGGTCGCGCAGGTGGGCCGCGAGCTCGCGACCGCACTGGGCGTCTCGGAGGACGTGGTCGACACGGCCTGCCTCAGCCACGACCTCGGGCATCCGCCGTTCGGCCACAACGGCGAGCGGGCGCTGAACGACTGGGCGTCCGACATCGGCGGTTTCGAGGGCAACGCGCAGTCGCTGCGCATCCTGACCCGGCTCGAGGCGAAAGTGCTCGACGATCAGGAGCACTCGGTAGGACTGAACCTCACCCGGGCGAGCCTCGACGCGACGTGCAAGTACCCGTGGACCATCGACAACCCGCTGCCGGATCCGGGCGGGCGGCTGAAGTTCGGGGTGTACCCGGACGACGAGCCGGTCTTCCACTGGATGCGCGAGGGGGCGCCGGGACGCCTGCGCTGCATCGAGGCCGAGATCATGGACCTCAGCGACGACATCGGGTACTCGGTGCACGACTTCGAGGACGCGATCGTGAACGGCTACCTCGACGTCGCTCAGCTGTCCGATCCGGTCGAGCACCATCCGCTCGTCGGGCGGATCCAGCAGTGGGTCGGCTACGACTACACCCGCGAGGAGCTGGCGGACGCGCTGTACCGCCTGACCCGTCAGCCCATGTGGCTGAAGACCTTCGACCGCTCGCGGCAGGACCTCGCGCGGCTGAAGAACCTCACCAGCGATCTGATCGGCCGCTTCGCCCGCGCATCCGTCGCTGCGACCCGCGAGGCGTATCCGGGGCCGAACCTCGCGCGCTACAGCGGGCACGTCGTCGTGCCCCGCGTCGTCGAGACCGAGATCGCGGTGCTCAAGGGCATCATGGGGCAGGCGATCGTCACGATCGACGCCCGCAAGGGCGTCTACAAGGAGCAGCGTCGCGTGCTCACGCGCCTCGCGGACGCGCTGTGGTCGACGGACTCCCTGTGGTCGGCCGGAGCCGACGCCCTCGAGCCCGCCTTCGCCGCCGACTTCCTCGCGGCGACCACGGATGCCGAGCGCGCGCGTGTGGTCGTGGACCAGGTCGCCAGCCTCACCGACCAGACCGCCGTCGACTGGCACAACCGACTGGTCGGTGAGATCGACCCCGCCGAGGTGGGCATCTGGACGCCCCGCCACGCCCGCCCCGGAGCGCACCGCCGCCCCGCGAACCGGGTGGTCGTCGAAGGGGCCGTCTGATGCCCCGGATCCTGCAGGCGGACGTCGAAGAGGTCAAGTCCCGCACCAACATCGCTGACATCGTCGGTGAGCGCGTCGCGCTGAAGTCGGCGGGCGTGGGCTCGATGAAGGGCCTGTGCCCGTTCCACGACGAGAAGAGCCCCAGCTTCCACGTGCGGCCGCAGGTGGGGTACTACCACTGCTTCGGATGCGGTGCCTCGGGAGACGTGTACTCGTTCCTGCGCGAGATGGACCACGTCAGCTTCACCGAGGCCGTCGAGCGGCTTGCGGGCCGGATCGGCTACGCGCTGCATTACGAGGACGGCGGTGCAGCGCCGGAGACCAGTGGTCGCAGCAGGCTGTACGCGGCCAACTCCGCTGCAGCGGAGTACTTCCGCGGCCAGCTGCTGAGCCCGGAGGCCGAGAGCGCCAGGCGGTTCCTGGGGGAGCGCGGCTTCGACGCGGGCGCCGCCGCGCACTTCGGGGTCGGCTACGCCCCCAAGGGCTGGGAGAACATGACCAAGGCCCTCACCGCGCAGGGTTTCACCCGCGAGGAGCTCACCAACGCGGGGCTCGTCTCGGCGGGGCAGCGCGGTGTCTACGATCGCTTCCGCGGCCGGGTGATCTGGCCCATCCGCGACGTCACCGGGCAGACGATCGGCTTCGGCGCGCGCCGGCTCTACGACGACGACAAGGGCCCGAAGTACCTGAACACCCCGGAGACGCCGCTCTACAAGAAGACGCAGGTGCTCTACGGGCTCGACCTCGCCAAGCGCGACATCGCCCGCGGAGACCCCCGTCGTGTGGTGGTCGTGGAGGGCTACACCGATGTCATGGCGTGCCATCTGGCGGGCGTGACCACCGCCATCGCCACCTGCGGCACGGCCTTCGCCGCCGAGCACATCAAGGTGCTGCGCCGGGTGATGGGCGATGACTCGGCGGCCGGTGAGGTGGTCTTCACGTTCGACGGCGACGAGGCGGGGCAGAAGGCCGCGCTGCGCGCCTTCTCGGAAGACTCCCGCTTCACCGCGCAGACGTTCGTGGCCGTGGCGCCGGACGGGCTCGACCCGTGCGACCTGCGCCTGCAGCGGGGGGATGCCGCGGTGCGCGGCCTCATGGATGCCAAGGTGCCCATGTTCGAGTTCGCGATCGACCGCAAGCTCGCCGGCTACGACCTCGCGACCGTGGAGGGGCAGGTGGGCGCGCTGCGCGCCGCCGCGCCCATCGTGGCGGAGATCCGCGACGAGCTGCTGCGGCCCGGTTACGAGCGCGTGCTGGCACGACGGCTGGGCATGGACCCGACGGCCGTGCACCATCAGGTGCAGCGTGCGGCGCGGGGAGCCGCGGCATCCGAGCGGGAGCCGCAGCGTGCACCGCAGCAGTCGGCATCCGAGACGGGCGCGGAGCAGATCGCGCGGGTGCGTCTCGCCGACCTGCCGCGCACGGCGGACGTCGCCATCGAGCGGGACGCGCTGATGGGCATGCTGCAGTACGGGCACCAGATCGATCAGGCGCTGCTCGATCGCGCCGTGGCCGAGCAGTTCCGGCATCCGGGCCTCGACGCCGTGCGCGAGGCGATCGCCGCCGCCCCGGACCGGACCCGGGTCGGCTGGGCGACGACCGCGGCGGATGCCGTGCGCGAGCCGTACCGGAGCCTGGCGGGCGAGCTGCTGATGATGCCGTTCCCCGCGAAGGACGAGGAGCGCGCACTGGTCTCGGCGACGGACCTGTGCCGGCGCCTTCTGCTGCGGGCGATCGACCGGGAGAAGAACGAGCTGCTGGGCGCCGTGCAGCGCGTGCCCGCCGACTCCGACGGCGGTCGGGCGCTGCGCGTGCGACTGCGGGATCTGGATCAGGAGCGGCTGCGCTTCGTCGAGTCGTGAGCGTCTGAGCGGTTTCACCAGGCAGGATGGATGCATGCCCGCCAGTGACGCCGCCATCGACTGCTCCGATCTCGTCATCGATCGGATCGGGCACGGTGGCGTGACCCGCGCCGTGGACGGCGTCACGTTCACGGTCCGGGCGGGCGAGCTGATGTGCGTCGGCGGCGCCACGGGTTCGGGCAAGTCCACGCTCGTGTCGGCACTGGCCGGGTACGGCGACGCGTCACTCAAGGTCGCCGGCGGTCGTGCGAGGGTGTGCGGGGTCGACGTCCGCAGGCCCGGTCGCCGGCGCCGGATGCTGACCGCGCTGAGCGGGTACATCCCGCAGAGCGCTGGTGCGAACCTGCCCCCGCGGCTCACGGTCGGCGAGGTCATCTCGGAGCCCATCACCTCGCGGGAGAAGCGGGTCAACAGCAAGGCGCTCGCGATCAGGGTCGCGTCGCTGCTGGACGAGCTGCACCTGCCCCTGGGGGCCGCGGCGAAGTTCCCCTACGAGCTCAGCGCCGGCATGCGCCAGCGCGTCGCGATCGCCCGGGCCTTCATGCTGGAGCCGCACGTGCTGATCGCAGACGAGCCCCTCGCCAACCTCGACCTGGAGGTGCGCCCCGTGGTGTTCGACGCGATCACGCGTCGCCGCAACGAGCAGTCGATGGCGGCGCTGCTGGTCACCAACGACGCCGCGTTCATCCGCGAGCTCGACGCGGAGGCGCTGATCCTGCGCAGCGGGCACGTTGTGGCGCGGGGGATCGGCAAGGACCTGCTCTGGTCGCCCAATTCCGAGGCGGATGCCGCGCGCTGAACGCGCCACGCCCGGGACGTCGCCCGTGTTCGGAGCATGGCGCGGAGTTTGCTAAGCTGAACGAGTTGCCCGCACAGCGGGGAACGTGATCCTCGGTAGCTCAATTGGCAGAGCAGCCGGCTGTTAACCGGCAGGTTCTTGGTTCGAGTCCAAGCCGGGGAGCCAACTCCACCGAAACCCCGCTCTCGTAGCGGGGTTTCGTCGTGTCAGGGACGGATCTCCGCGGTCGCCGCGGAGACGATGCAGGGGAAGCACGAGCAGCATGCTTCCCCCGCGTCGAGAGCGTCGGTCTGGATCAGATCAGGCGCCGGAGCCCTTCACAGCCGTCGGTGCCGATGCGGATCGCTGCCATTAGACCTGTTACGGTGCCATCCACTGGCCATTTCATACGGAGGGTTGAAATGCGTATCAGGAAGACGATCGGCGGGGGAGCAATCGCCGCAGGGGCGCTCGCGCTCATCATGGCGCTGGGAGTAGCCACGGCGGCGGCGGCGGCGCGATATACCTCAGGAGCGTACTGGTCGAAGTCAGAGTGCATCGCGGCTCAGAATGCAACCGCTGCTGGTGGTGGCAAGATCGCCAGGGCATGCTACGTGAGCGATTCTGGCATCTGGAGATACTGGTGGGATGCTACCCGGAAGAAAGGAACGGGGCACTGAAGCGCTGTTCATAATAGAAGATCGCGGATGATCGCGATCGGGTAACGACTCGTTGTGATGCCCCTCCAGCCGTGGAGCTGTTGGGGCATCACAAGTCCGGGGGTCAGCCTTCGAGGTCGTCGACTCCGGGCATCCAGCTCGCGCCGCCGCGCGCCCAGCCCCGCTTGCGGGCGATCTTCTGCACGGTCTTCCAGTCGCCGTCCGACAGGCGGTCGATGTAGAGGATGCCGTTGAGGTGGTCGAACTCGTGCTGCATGATGCGCGCCCGCCAGCCGTCCACCTCGATGCGCACGGGTGCGCCCTCGAGGTCGATGCCCGTGACCATCACGCGGTCGGAGCGGCGCAGCGGGAACCGCTCGCCGGGGAACGACAGGCATCCCTCCGACTCCTCGTCCGGGTCGGGGGAGCCGGGCTCGGGCGGCGTCATCCAGAGCACGGGGTTGATGACCTCCCCGCGCCACGGCCGGTCCTCGTCGTCGACGTAGGTGTACACGTAGATGCGCAGCGCGACGCCCACCTGGGGGGCGGCCAGGCCCACGCCCGGTGCGACGTCCATGGTCTCGTACATGTCGGCGACGAGCGTCCGGATCTCGTCGGTGATCTCGGAGACCTCGGCAGCGGGAGCATGCAGCACGGGGTCGCCCATGATGCGGATCGGAAGAACAGCCACGCCACAACCCTACTGGGCGCGTTCGGCCCGGAGGGGAGCGTCGGGCCGGGTAGGGTGAAACAGTGCAGCTTGGGGTGGGAGTCGTGACAGGAGTGAGCGATCAGCTCATCGGCGTGTTCCAGAACCCCGCGCTGCTGCTGGGCATCCCGCTGGCACTCGCGGGCGCCGTGTTCATGTCGCTCGGCGCGCAGTACCAGCACCGCGGGGTGGAAAAGGTCGAGAAGCTGACCGGCACCGAAGGGGCCTCCGGGCTCACCGGCGCCCAGATCAAGGGGCTGCTGACGCGGCCGTCCTGGATCATCGGAACGCTCATGCTGGGCTTCGCCGTGATCTGCCAGCTGAGCGCCATGGCCATCGCGCCGCTGATCGTCGTGCAGCCGCTCGGCGCCGTCGCGCTGGTCGTCACCACTCTGCTGAACGCGCGGGTGTCCGGGCACACCCCGACGAAGAAGTCGCTGATCGCGATCGGCAGCTGCCTGGGCGGCATCTTCCTGTTCGTCGGCCTGGCGGCGTTCTACGCGGTGGAGCGCAAGATCAGCGACGAGGACCTGTTCACGATCCTCGCCATCCTGCTCGTGGTCATCATCGTGCTGGGCACGTGCTGGCTCATCCTCAGGCACCGCATGCGCGCGCTGTTCTACGTGATCGGCGCGGGCATCCTGTACGGCTTCGTCGCCACGCTGGCGAAGGCCGTGATCAGCCGCATCCAGAACGGCAACTTCGAGTGGCTGACCGTCGCGTGCGTCATCGCGCTGTTCGCAGCCGCCGCCGTCGGCGCCTACTTCGTCCAGTCGGCGTACAGCTCGGGCCCGCCCGACCTCGTGATCGCGGGTCTCACCGTCGTCGACCCCATCGTGGCCGTGCTCATCGGCGCGCTGGTGCTCGGTGAGGCATCCGAAGCGCCCCTGCCGGTGCTGATCCTGTTCGGGATCGCCGGCGCGATCGCCGTGTTCGGTGTGTTCGGCCTCGCCCGGTACCACCCGCAGGTGCTCAGCGAGAGTCAGGAGATCGCGATCCAGCGCGGGAGCGACACGGCGACGGGCGCCGGCGGAGATGCAGCCGCCCAGGGCATCGACACGGCGACCCACCGGCCCGGCACCTCCAGCCACGACGAAGGTGCGGCTGCCCACGGCGACGTTCCGGGGAGCCGATTCCCCGGAGCCGAATCGCCTGACGCTCAGTAGTCGCGGTCGATGAGCTCCGGTGCGACCTCGGCCGCAGCGGCCTCGTCGACGAAGAACACCGTGCGGCGCCGTCCCTTGGCTCCGGCGGCCGGCACGCTCGCGTAGCTGGCGCCCGCCAGCGCCAGGCCGAGGGCGGAGGCCTTGTCGGCGCCGGTCAGCACGAGCCACACCCGCTTGGAGTGGTTCAGCACCGGGCGGGTGAGCGTGACGCGCTCGGGCGGCGGCTTGGGGGAGTTGCGTACCGGAAGCACCGCGGCATCCGTCACCGTCACCTCCTGACGGTCCGGGAAGAGCGAGGCGATGTGGCCGTCGGGGCCGACGCCCAGGAAGCACACCGCGAACGACGGCCACGCCTCGCCTGAGCGGCCGAAGCGCGCCAGCTCCGCCGCGTACGCCGCGGCCGCCTCGTCCAGGCTCAGTCCGTCCGAGGGCGCGGCGACCTCGTGGATGTTCTCCGCGGGGATGTCGAGACGATCCAGCAGGGCGCGGCGGGACTGCAGGGAGTTGCGGTCGGGGTCGTCGCGCTCCACGAAGCGCTCGTCACCCCACCAGAAGTGCACCAGCGACCAGTCGATCGCGGCGACCCGCTCATCGTCGGCGGCGGCGGCGAGCACCGCGCCGCCCATCGAGCCTCCGGTCAGGCAGATGTGCGCGACGCGGCCGTTGCGAGTGCGCGCGACGACCCTGGTCAGGAACCGATCCGCGACGCGCGTGGCCAGACTCGCCGGGGTCGGCTCCACGACGACGCTCTTGATCGATCCCTGCACCGTGGTCACCATCGACCTCACGCTCCCTTGTCTGCGGGGCCCAGCCGCTCCCAGCCCTCCGTGATGACCCGACCGTACAGCACATCGGCGTCGAGGCGGCGCAGCTCCTCCGCGAGGCACTCCCGCAGCGTACGCCGCGGGAGGTGCAGCTCGTGGTCGGGCTGACCGGGCTGGGTGAGCACGGCCGTGCCGGGCTCGGGGCGCTCGAGCAGGATGTCGCCGCTGGCGCGGGTGAGGCGCACCGACTTGATGCCCTCCTGCCAGTGCTCCGGGTCCTCGTAGGACCAGCTCACCGGAACGTCCAGCGCCATCCGCAGCCAGGCGGCCAACAGGGCCGTCGACGGCGAGGCCGCGGCACCGTGCACCTCGACGGCGGTGACGCGCTCGAACGGCGGCTGGTCCAGCACGGCTGCCAGCTGCTCGCGCCAGTGCGTGAGGCGGGTCCAGGCCAGGTCGGTGTCGCCGGGTGCGTGGGTCCTGCCCAGCAGGGCGAGACGGTCCCGCACATCGGGGGAGGTCGCCGCATCCGTGATGCGGCGCTGGGCGATGCGCCCCAGCGGCGCGTTCGCGGCATCCGTCGGCGCCTCCTCCGGCCACCACGCCACGACGGGCGCGTCGGGGAGCAGGATGCCGGTGACGAGACTCTCGGCGTTGCTCGCGGCGTCGCCGAAGGCGCGCAGCACGACGACCTCGCTCGCGCCGGCGTCGCCTCCGACGCGGATCTGCGCGTCGAGGTGCGCTTCGCCCTCACCGGTGATCAGAACGATCACGCGCATGGGGTGCTCGCGGGACGCGTCGTTGGCCGCGTCGATCGCGGGCTCAGCCACGCCGTTGCGGGCGATGATGAGCAGGGTCAGCACGCGCCCGAGGGCGACGGCGCCGCCCTCCTCGCGCACCTTCACCAGCTGCTTGGCGACCTGGCTGACGGTGGTGTCGGGAAGGTCGATGATCATGGGCGTCTCCAGACTCGTCCGTCGCGGGCCAGCAGGGCGTCGGCGGAAGCCGGGCCCCAGGAACCGGGCGCGTACTGCTCCAGCGGTCCGTGCAGCGAGGCCCAGTACTGCTCGACCGGGTCGAGGATCTTCCAGGACAGCTCGACCTCCTCGTGGCGGGGGAACAGTGGCGGGTCACCGAGGAGCACGTCCAGGATCAGGCGCTCGTACGCCTCAGGGCTGGCCTCGGTGAAGGCGTGGCCGTAGCCGAAGTCCATGGTCACGTCGCGCACGTTGGCGCCGCTGCCCGGCACCTTCGAACCGAACCGGATCGTGACGCCCTCGTCGGGCTGCACGCGGATCACGAGGGCGTTCTGGCCGAGCTCCGAGGTCTGCACGCGGCCGAACAGGTGCTCGGGGGCGCGCTTGAACACGACCGCGATCTCGGTCACGCGGCGGCCGAGCCGCTTGCCGGTGCGCAGGTAGAACGGCACGCCGGCCCAGCGGCGGGGGTCGATCTCGCGCTTGATGGCCGCGTAGGGCTCCGTGGAGGGCTGCGGCGCCCTGCCCTCCTCCTCCCCGAAGCCGCTGACCCTCTCGCCGCCCCGCCACCCGCCGGCGTCCTGTCCGCCGGCGGCGGCCAGCCAGATGTCGTCGGGCAGGCGGACCGCCTCGAGCACCTTCTCCTTCTCGGCGCGCAGGTGGTCGGCCGACATGCTGATCGGCTCCTCCATCGCGGTGAGGGCGAGCAGCTGCAGCAGGTGGTTCTGGATGACGTCGCGGGCCGCGCCGATGCCGTCGTAGTAGCCGGCACGGCCGCCCACGCCGATGTCCTCGGCCATCGTGATCTGCACGTGGTCCACGTAGTTGCGGTTCCACAGCGGCTCGTACAGCTCGTTGGCGAAGCGCAGCGCCAGGATGTTCTGCACCGTCTCCTTGCCGAGGTAGTGGTCGATGCGGAAGATCGAATCGGCCGGGAACGCGGCCTCGAGCGCGCGGTTCAGCTCGCGCGCCGTCTCCAGGTCGCTGCCGAACGGCTTCTCGATGACCACCCGGCGCCAGTGCGTGTCGTCCTGATGCTGGTCGCCGACCAGCCCGGATTCGCGCAGCTGCTTCGTCACCTCGGGGAACGCCTTGGGCGGGATGGAGAGGTAGTAGGCGTGGTTGCCCATCGTGCCGCGCTCGACGTCGAGCTTCTCGACGGTCTCGCGGAGACGCCGGAAGGAGTCGGGATCGTCGAACGTGCCCTGCACGAAGCGGATGCCCTGCAGCAGCTGCTGCCAGGTCTCCTCGCGGAACTCGGTGCGGGCGTGCTGCTTGACGGCGTCGTAGACGACCTGGGCGAAGTCCTGGTCCTCCCAGTCGCGCCGGGCGAAGCCGACCAGGGCGAAACCGGGCGGCAGCAGCCCCCGGTTGGCGAGGTCGTACACGGCCGGCATGAGCTTCTTGCGCGACAGGTCGCCTGTCACGCCGAAGATCACCAGCGCGCTGGGACCTGCGATGCGGTTGAGACGACGGTCATCGGGATCGCGGAGCGGATTGCGTCCGCGTGAGACGGGAGCGGTCATCGGTGGGGGATATCTCCAGATCTGGGATCACTGAGCAGCGGTGAAGAGGGTGAGCACGTCGTCGACGGCATCCGTGACGGTGAGCGTGACGACGGGGCGGCCGTGCGAGACCAGCACGGCGGCGTCGCCCGCCGCCTGCGCCTCGATCAGCTGGCCGAAGGTGAAGGGGCGACCGGGGATCTCCAGATCGACGTCGGTGCGCTCGAGGATCTGCAGGAACACGCCCTGTGCGGGCCCGCCCTTGTGGTACTGCCCTGTCGAGTGCAGGAACCGGGGTCCCCAGCCGAAGGTGGCGGGGCGACCGGAGTCGGCGGCGGCGAGCTCGCGCAGTCCCGGCAGCTGCCCCAGCTCGAGCCGGCTCACGTACGCCTGGATCGAGACGTACCCGTCGGCGGGGAGCGAAGCCCAGAGCGCGTCGAGCACGCCCTCGATGGATGCCGACACCGCCAGTGCCGGGTCGCTGACCCGGACCTCCACGCCGTCCTGCACGAACACGGGTGCACTCGGCTCCGGGCGCGCGTCGAGCAGGCCCCGTGCCGCGGCCTTCGCCGACTCCACATCGGGCTGATCGAAGGGGTTGATGCCCAGCAGATGACCGGCGATCGCGGTGGCGTGCTCCCAGAGCAGGAACAGCGCGCCGAGGCTTCCGCTGACCAGGATCTCGCCGGGGTGGCGCTCCCGCAGGTGGAACTCGTCGGCATCCTCGACGAACCGCACGATCTGCAGGTCCTTCGGGCGCGACTCGAGCTCGGGGGAGACCGGCAGCAGGACGACGGGCAGGATGCCCGTGCGGTTCTTGCCGGTGGACTCCGCGATGAGCTGCTCGATCCAGTCGGGCAGTCCCTCGATGTACGTGCCGTCGGAGACCAGGCCGAGCTTGTCGCGCCGGCTGCCGTCGGATGACGAGCCGGCGATCGCCGCGGCTAGGCGCAGCGCGGGGTTCTCCGGGGAGTCGATCGCGAACTCCAGCAGCGATGCCTCGGCCTCGTCGAGCAGCTCGGAGATGTCCACGCCGGCGAGGCCGGCGGGGACGAGGCCGAAGGCTGTCAGTGCCGAGTAGCGGCCGCCCACGTTCGGGTCGGCGCGGAACACCCGGTAGCCGGCTTCCGACGCCGACGCGTCCAGGGCGGAACCGGGGTCGGTGACGACGACGATGTGCTCGGCCGGGTCGAGGCCCAGGTCCTGGAACGCGGTCTCGAACGCACGACGGTGCGAATCGGTCTCCAGCGTGGTGCCCGACTTGGAGGACACCACGAGCACGGTGCGGGCGAGGTCGCCGTCGAGCGCGGCCAGCACCTGCGCCGGAGCGGTGGAGTCCAGCACCGTCAGCTCGACGCCGGCGGTGCCTGCGATCACCTCGGGCGCGAGCGATGAGCCGCCCATGCCGGAGAGCACGACCCGGTCGATGCCGCGCGCCGCGAGATCGTCGCGCAGTGCGACGATCTCGGCGACGAGCGGGCGCGACACGGAGACAGCGTCGACCCAGCCGAGCCGGGTGGACGCCTCGGCCTCGGCATCCGGACCCCACAGCGTGGGATCGCCTGCGGTGACACGTGACGCGACGAGGTCGGCGATGAGCCGGGGGACGATCTCGTCCACCGTGGCCCTGACAGGCTGCGTCACGTGCACCGCGACGGTCATCGTGCGGCTTCCAGGCCCTTGGTGACCTGCTCCAGCAGACCGTGCCAGGAGTCGATGAACTTGGCGACGCCCTCATCCTCGAGCACCTGGGTCACGTCGTCGAAGTCGACGCCGACGGACTTGAGATCCTCGAACACCTGGTGCGCCTGGGCGTAGCCGTCGGTGATGGTGTCGCCGGTGACCACACCGTGGTCGAAGGTGGCCTCGAGGGTCTTCTCCGGCATGGTGTTCACGACGCCGGCCGCGACCAGACCGGTCACGTACAGCGTGTCGGGCAGTGCCGGGTCCTTGACGCCGGTCGACGCCCACAGCGGACGCTGCAGGGTGGCGCCTGCGTCGAGCAGCGCCTTGGCGCGGTCGCTCGCGAAGGTCTTCTCGTACAGCTCGTAGGCCAGTCGTGCGTTGGCGAGGCCCGCCTTGCTGCGCAGCGCCTCCGCCTCGTCGGTGCCGATGGCGGCCAGCCGCTTGTCGGTCTCCGTGTCGACGCGCGAGACGAAGAACGACGCGACCGAGTGGATGGTCGACAGGTCGATGCCCGCCGCCTTCGCCGTCTCGAGACCGGTCAGGTACGCGTCGATGACCTCGGCGTACCGCTCCAGGCTGAAGATCAGGGTGACGTTGACGCTGATGCCGGCGCCGATCGCCGCGGCGATGGCGGGCAGGCCCGCCTTGGTCGCGGGGATCTTGACGAGCAGGTTGGGGCGGTCGACGCGCTCCCACAGCTCCTTGGCCTGGGCGATCGTGCCCTCAGTGTCGTGCGCGAGGTCGGGGGAGACCTCGATGGAGACGCGACCGTCGACGTGGTCCGTCGCGTCGTAGACCGGACGGAACACGTCCAGCGCATCGCGGACGTCCTGCGTGGTCGCCGCGAAGACGGCGTCGGCGGCGGATGCGCCGGACTGGGCCAGCTCGTGCACCTGCGCGTCGTACGACGTGTCGTCGGGGTTGGTCATCGAGTTGGCGAAGATCGTCGGGTTGGTGGTCACGCCGACGACGCTGCGGGTCTCGATGAGCTGCTGGAGGTTGCCCGACTGGATGCGGGTGCGCGACAGGTCGTCGAGCCAGATGCTGACGCCGGCGGCGGAGAGATCTTCGGTGGGGGTGCTCATGCGTTCTCCTTGATGGACTCGCGTGCCGCCTCGACGACGGCCTCGGCGGTGATGCCGAACTTCTGGAACAGGGTCTTGTAGTCGGCGGAGGCGCCGAAGTGGTCGATGCCGACCGAGCGGCCGCGATCGCCGACGATGCCGCGCCAGCTGAGCACGGAGCCCGCCTCGACGGAGACGCGGGCGGTGACGGCCTTCGGCAGCACCGACTCGCGGTACGCCTCGTCCTGCTCGGCGAACCACTCCAGCGAGGGAGCGGACACCACGCGGGCGTTGATGCCCTCTGCGGCGAGCGTCTCGCGGGCGGCGACGGCCAGCTGCACCTCCGAGCCCGTGCCGATCAGGATCACGTCGGGGGTGCCGTTCGGAGCCTCGGCGAGCACGTAGGCGCCCTTGGCGGTGTTCGACGCCGAGGCGAACACATCGCCGGATGCCGCGCCCTCGCCGCGCGCGAACACGGGCACGTTCTGGCGGGTCAGCGCGATGCCGACGGGGCCGCCGTGACGGCGCAGGATCTCCAGCCAAGCGGCCGAGGTCTCGTTGCCGTCGGCCGGGCGCACCACGGTGAAGTTCGGGATGGCGCGCAGCGAGGCGATCTGCTCGATCGGCTGGTGCGTGGGGCCGTCCTCGCCGAGCGCGATGGAGTCGTGCGTCCACACGAACGTGCTCGGGATGTCCATCAGCGCGGCCAGGCGCACGGCGGGACGCATGTAGTCGCTGAAGATCAGGAACGTGCCGCCGTAGGCGCGCGTCGGTCCGTGCAGCGTGATGCCGTTCAGGATCGATCCCATCGCGTGCTCGCGGATGCCGAAGTGCAGCACGCGGCCGTAGGGGCTGCCCTTCCAGTCGTGCGTCGACCATTCCGCGGGGATGAACGAGGCGGCGCCCTCGATGGTGGTGTTGTTCGAGCCGGCGAGGTCGGCTGAGCCGCCCCACAGCTCCGGCAGCTCAGCGGCAAGGGCGTTGAGCACCTTGCCGGACGCGGCGCGGGTCGAAACCTCGGTGCCGCTCTCGAACACGGGAAGTGCGTCCTCGATGTTCTCGGGGAGGGCGTGCGCCTCGAGCCGGTCCAGCAGCGCCTTGCGCTCCGGGTTCGCCGCCGCCCAGGCGTCGAACGACTCCTGCCAGGCGGCGTGCGCCTCGGCGGCGCGTGCACCCAGCTCGCGGGTGTGCGCGATGACGGCGTCCTCGACGACGAAGGACTTCTCCGGGTCGAAGCCCAGCACGTTCTTGGTGGCGGCGACCTCGTCGGCGCCCAGTGCGCTGCCGTGCACGGACTCGGTGCCGGACTTGTTCGGGGCCGGCCAGCCGATGATCGTCTTCAGGATGATCAGCGACGGCTTCTCGGTCTCGGCCTTCGCCTGGGAGATCGCGTCGTCCAGCTCCTGCACGTCCTCGACGTACTGGCCGGTGCGGCGCCAGTCGACCTCGAGCACCTGCCAGCCGTAGGACTCGTAGCGCTGGCGGACGTCCTCGGTGAACGCCACGTCGGTGTCGCCCTCGATAGAGATCTGGTTGGAGTCGTAGATCGCGATCAGGTTGCCGAGTTGCTGGTGGCCGGCGAGCGACGACGCCTCGCTGGTCACGCCCTCCTGCAGGTCGCCGTCGCCGGCGATCACGTACACGAAATGGTCGAACGGGCTCGTGCCCGGCGCGGCATCCGGATCGAACAGACCGCGCTCGTAGCGGGCGGCGTACGCGAAGCCCACCGACGACGCCAGGCCCTGACCCAGGGGACCGGTGGTGATCTCGATGCCCCGGGTGTGGTGGTACTCGGGGTGACCCGGCGTGAGCGAGCCCCAGGTGCGCAGCGCCTCCAGGTCGCTCAGCTCCAGGCCGAACCCGCCGAGGTACAGCTGGATGTACTGGGTGAGCGACGAGTGCCCCACCGACAGGATGAAGCGGTCGCGGCCGAGCCAGTCCACGTCGGCCGGGTCATGGCGCATCACGCGCTGGTAGAGCAGGTACGCGACCGGGGCGAGGCTCATCGCCGTCCCGGGGTGGCCGTTGCCGACCTTCTGGACGGCATCCGCCGCCAGTGCTCGGGCGGTGTCCACCGCTCGACGGTCGATCTCGTCCCACTGAAGCTCTGCCACGGTCATACTCCTTCTGACGCATTCGGAGGCGCCCGTATTCCTGCGCGCTCCGCGTCGTCACGGAGAAGTGGTTGCACAGCGCAAGGGGCACGCGAGTGGTTTCAGCATACCCGCGCCATTTCACCCGCCCCAGGTGCATTTCACCCGCCCCAGGTGCATTTCACCGCGCTGCACCGACCGATGCGGGCGTCTCTCCGGCACGCCGTACGCACTAGACTGGAAGGAGTGCCCGCATGCGCGCCGAAGGAGGGGACCGCGATCTCGTCGACATCGCAGACCGCTGAGACCACGTACTCGGTCGGTCAGAAGATCCGCGGTTACTTCGTTCTCACGAAGCCCCGTGTCATGGAGCTGCTGCTCGTCTCCACCGTTCCCGTCATGATCCTCGCGCTCGGCGGCCTCCCCGACCTGCGGGAGCTCTGGCTGATCATCGCCACCGTCATAGGCGGCGCCATGAGCGCGGGCTCCGCGGCATCGTTCAACATGTACCTCGACCGCGACATCGACGTGCACATGAAGCGCACCGAGAACCGGCCCCTGGTCACCGGCGAGGTGTCGCCGCGCGGAGCGCTGGTGTTCTCGTGGGCCCTCGCGGTCGCCTCCACCGTCTGGCTGCTCGCGTTCACCAACTGGCTGGCGGCGTCGCTGTCGGTGTTCGCCATCTTCTTCTACGTCGTGGTGTACACGATGATCCTCAAGCGCCGCACCGAGCAGAACATCATCTGGGGCGGCATCGCGGGATGCTTCCCCGTGCTGATCGGCTGGACCGCGGTGACGGGTTCGCTGGACTGGCCGCCGTTCGTGCTGTTCGTCCTGATCTTCCTCTGGACGCCGCCGCACTACTGGCCGCTGTCGATGAAGTACAAGGACGACTACGACGACGTCGACGTGCCCATGCTCGGGGTGACGCGCCCTGCGTACCAGGTGGGACTGCAGGTCATCCTCTACGCCTGGGCCACGGTCGCGTGCTCGCTGCTGCTCGTCCCCGTCGCGCAGATGGGCATCGTGTACACGGCATCCGCTCTCGTCTTCGGCGGCTGGTTCATCTACGAGTCGCACCGTCTGTACAACCGCGCGCTGCGCGGCACCGAGCCGCGCCCGATGCGCGTGTTCCACGCGTCCATCACCTACCTGACGCTGATCTTCCTGGCCGTCGCGATCGACCCGCTCCTGCCGTTCTGATCGCCGAGCACACGAAGAGGCCCGGCCCGTCCCTGGACCAGCCCGGCCCCTTCGCATCGGCGGGGGGGGGGCGGGCCCCCCCCCCGGGGTGTTCGTTCCCCCTGGGCCTTTTTGGCTTCTGCACGCCGCGGTGGCACCCGCGCC